>Ga0172368_10002672_pt1 | contig 22385 bp, 15 predicted proteins | sample Lak11m_FD_114540 | JGI IMG/M metagenome (GOLD analysis project Ga0172368, IMG submission 114540) | Freshwater microbial communities from Kabuno Bay, South-Kivu, Congo - kab_022012_11m | ecosystem: Environmental > Aquatic > Freshwater > Lake | place: Democratic Republic of the Congo: South-Kivu...
GTCCTGGAAGCAAAGAAACTCACGTTTCCGGTTAATCCGGGTATAAACAGGACCGATAAGGTAAACTGACCGGATATTCATATTTTCTATAATCCGGAGAATTTTTTCGTGTTCATGTTCTGTTTCACTTCCAAGTTCCAGCATATCACCTAAAATCAGGACTTTATCCTGAAAGGCAGTTTCTTCAAAATTCTCCAGCGCCTCTTTCATGCTTGCCGGGTTTGCATTGTAGGCATCGAGGATAAGAAGGTTGTTTGAAGTCCTCAATATCTGCGACCGGTTATTGGAGGGGATATAATTCCCGACTGCAATTTTAATCAGCTTATGATCAACGCCAAAATGTTGTCCGATGCATGCGGCCGCCAGGATATTGTTCGCGTTGTATTTGCCATAAAGTTTTGTGGAAATCTGTAACAGTGTTTTATCCTCGAAAAGAAGGTTGAGTTTGATATATGGATTTGCAGAAAGCGATTGAAGAGATATTGATGAAGGTGGAGATCCATAAAAAACAGAAGGTAATTCTTTTCCATGATTCATTAATAAGTCATCATCGCGGTTGATAAATATTTTTCCATTGTTATTTTTCAGATAACGGTATAACTCTGTTTTAGTCATGACAATCGCTTCAAATCCATCGAATCCTTCCAGATGGGCTTTCCCTAAGTTTGTGATCAGCCCGTAGTTTGGTCCGGCGATATGGCAAAGGAGGTCGATCTCACCGGGATGGTTGGCTCCCATCTCTATGACGGCTATTTCCGTTTCCAGGTTTATTGTAAGAAGGGTGAGTGGTACTCCGATATGGTTGTTCAGGTTACCGGTTGTGGCTACAACCTTAAATTTCACTGAGAGAATTGAATTGATCAGCTCCTTTGTGGTAGTTTTCCCGTTGGTGCCGGTAACTGCTATAACCGGAATGTTGAACTGAGCGCGATGATGGCTTGCCAGATCCTGTAGACATTTCAGAACGTCATCCACAAGAATGCAGCGATCGTTTATTCTTGCCAGGGGTTCATCAATGATTGCCCATGAGGCACCTTTTTCCAGCGCTTTCCCGGCAAAGTTATTACCATTAAATAAGTTACCCTTCAGGGCGAAGAATATTGAATCTCTAATGATATTCCGGCTGTCGGTTGATATCGCCGGATTTTCAAGAAAGCGCTGATAAATAAATTTGAAATTCTCAGGAATCATAGTGCACCGGAACAAAGTCACAAAATAAATAAAAAACCCCGTCTCCTTTACAAAACGGGGTTTTATTCAGTTTTTATTATGTTATTTTCCCGGAATGGCGCCACCCACGCGTATCATGGCACAACGGAATCCGATATAATCGGTAGCGCTGTTCTCGTCCATGAACCTTCTGGTTCCGGGGCTGAGATAGTAGGCCGGATCTTTCCAGCTCCCGCCTTTATAAACCCTGGCATGGTCGCTCACAAGCGAGTTTGCTCCGTACTGATACATCAGGTTGGTACCGCTTGTATCCTTTGGAGGATTTTTCCAGTATTCTGAAGCAATAGAGGAGGAAAAATCACCATCAAGATAGTTGATATTGTCGGCCTGGCGGTAATTAGTCCGGTTCATTGCTTCGGCAGGGGTTATATCACGGTATTTAAGACGTCCCAGACTATCTTTTTCGGCAAGAAATCCTTCCGCATCGCGGACAGGAGTCTGAAATATGTTACCACGGTAAGGATGAAGATCTGAAAAATCATAAAATGAAAGAGGACGATAGACATCCAGAACCCATTCGCTGACATTTCCGGCCATATTATAAAGTCCGTAATCGTTAGGGAAATACGACCCGCATGGTGCAGGGATATCAGCTCCGTCGTTCAGATTACCGGCAACACCCATATAATATCCTTTATCCCTCTTGAAATTATCCATGAAACTGCCATAGTAACGTGACTCATTGGTTCTTACATAGTTTCCGTTCCAGGGGTAATTCTTTCTTTCAACAACCCGTTCATATGAAGTATTACCGATAAGTCCCAGAGCAGCATATTCCCACTCGGCTTCAGTCGGAAGGCGGTATTTCGGAAGCATGATACCATCTTCCATTTTAACTTTCCGTGTACCGGTTCCGTTCGGATTGAGGTCGGGCAGAGGTTTATCGACTAATCCTTCATACTGGCCGGCAAGATAAGCTTCAGTATTAAAGTTGTTCTCATTTTTCTGTGCGGGATCCATGGCAAGGATACCTTTTTTAATCAGAAGGATCTCATTTACACGGTCGGTTCTCCAGGCACAATATTCATTAGCCTGTACCCAGCTAACTCCTACAACCGGATAATTTCTGTAGGCAGGGTGCCGGAAATAATATTCAACCAGCGGTTCGTTATAGGCCAGTTTATCACGCCAGACTAATGAGTCGGGGAGGGCTTTACGGTAAACTCCCGGGTAATCGGTTCCATAAACCCGGTTAAGCCAGTACAGGTATTCGAGATAGTCGAGATTCCTGACTTCGGTTTCATCCATATAAAAACTGGCGACAGTAACCCTTCGTGCCTGATTATTCCACTCGAACATCACATCGTCCTGGGTTTGTCCCATCGGAAAGGTACCCCCTTCGATGAACACAAGTCCGGGTCCGGTTTGCTGTTCTGCAAAGGCACGGACTTCAAATCCACCGTTTTTAGGATTATTATAATCCCACCCGGTTGTACTGGAGGTGCCGCGTTTCTTACAGGAGCCTGAAAGAACGATCACGGCGATAAGTGCACCTGCCTGAATTATTTGTCGAATTTTCATCCTTGAGAAAATTTTTTTTGCAAATATATAACTAAAATCTCGGGCATTTTATTGCCCTGATATGTCTTCTTTTTTCAATACAGGGAAACTGCCAGGAGGCGGATATCTCGTGAGCCCCGCCAGACGCGGTTTTTAGCTTTGAGATGGTAAAATCATAGCTGTATCCGACACGTAAATTTTTATAATGAATTCCTAACATGGGGATGATGGCATCGGGATTTTCAAAGTTATGGCGGAACCATAATCCTCCCACAAAAGGATCAATGGTAAGGTAAAGGCCTATATTAAGCTGATGAAAATTAAATTGCTGCTGGTATAAAATGTTAGGGGAGACCGAGAATTCACGTTCTTCATCCTCACCACCCTTCTTAAGGTTAATTACAGAGCCAACATGAACGGTAAATTTCATGTACAGCCTGGAAGTCATATCGGAATAGAATCCTATGTCGGGCTGGGAGAGATGGTCAACAGCAAAGCCTCCATAGGCAAGATCACCATAACTGAGAAAAATACCTGCACTGAAGTCGGGTACTCCGACTGTACTGTTGTCGGGAGGCTGCTCCATTGTTGGTTTCACAATACCACCATTGACCAGGTCCTCATACATATCTCCGAAGGTGAGGTTTTCCCAGACCAGCCGTCGCTGGTAATATCCGGCTTTGACGGCAGTACTTGCCTGGAGCTTACTTGTTATGTTGAATTTGAAAGCATACAACAGACTGATAGTGGTTGTATTGAGGTTCCCTCCCCCGGCACGGTCGGCATTGAATAGCAAGCCCACTCCGCCATGTAGGGCATTTATATACATGTCGAAAGAACCGTTATATGTATTAAAGGCACCGCCCAGAGATGGCCATTGGTTCCTGAAATTTCCGATTAAGCGCGGACAGATAGTTGCTCCGGTTAGAGCTGGATTCAGATATAAGGGATTGGCATAGAACTGGGAAAACTGAGGGTCCTGACCGAAACATTCAGTAACCAGGATGAGAAGTCCAAAGTATTTGACAATCGTCGATCTCCAAATCATCGTGCAGAAGGAATCCGGTGTAAATTTCAATATCACAATATTACAATAAATTTGAATTTCAAACTGTTTAGTTCAACAATATTAACCAACAGAAAACGTTTAAAAAGCATTAACTGGTACATTACCCTCGGAATATTAAAATTTGCAGCAAACCTTTGAAGAGGAAATGCTGTCTTTTTACATACAATCCCGGCCTATGGAGACAACTCTGCGACCTTTAAGCTTTTGCTGGATTTTTTTGATTTTACTGGCATCCCCTGTTTGCGGTGAAAATGATTTTAATATTCAGTTAAACAGAACAATTAAATGGAATGCCGACCGGTTGATCCAGGTCTCTGATGCCAAAAAAGTATCGCTTCTCACTTTCGACGGGTATGGTTCGCATGACGGATATGAACTACTTCCGTTTTATATAGAAAAATTCAGAATTGATCCGGGATCGGAATCCTTACGGTTAGTTAACCTGACAAATCTTGTGTTCATGCCGGTTCCGGATTCAACCGGTCTTAATCTTACCGGAAAGGAAAAAATTTCCGGTAATCTGACAGTTATTAATTCCATTGTTTATCAGCGGAAGATCCCCTTTCTCGAAATATGTATATTACCTTTCAGACGAAATCCATCAACCGGAGCCGTTGAACGACTGATATCATTCACACTGCAGCTCGGATTATCGGTTAATGAAACCATCGGAAGTCAAAAGCCAGTCAGGAGCTATACCGGGAATTCTGTTCTCAAATCGGGCAACTGGTTTAAATTTGCTGTTGCATCAAGTGGCGTTTATACGATAACATATGATTTCCTTAAGAATAATGGCATTGATGCAGGATCGATAAATCCAAGGAACATACGTTTATATGGAAACGGAGGCGGGATGCTTCCGGAAGCAAATTCCCTGCCAAGGGCTGACGATCTCACCGAGAATACAATATTAGTTTATGGAGAAGAAGACGGTAGATTTGATCCCGGAGATTATATCCTTTTCTTTGGTGAGACTCCCGACAAATGGACATTTAACAACATTGACCAAACATTTCATCATCAGAAAAATATCTATTCCGATAAGACCTGTTATTTCCTGAATTTTGATACCGGTCCTGGGAAAAGGATCGGTTACGAACAATCGACAACTGACACACCAACTGATATCATAAGTAATTTCGATGATTATGCCTTTTATGAAAAAGACGATATTAACCTGATCAAATCCGGCAGGGAATGGTGGGACCAGCAAGTTTTTGAATTGACCACATCACGGAAATACTCCTTCAGCTTTCCTGATTTATTTACCGGCCATCCTGCTACGCTCAGAGCTAATGTCGCCGCCAGGTCAACCTCCGGGAGTACGGCATTTGTCGTATCTGTTGCAGGGGCACAGTTAAAAAATATTGCTATACCTCCTGTGGGTTCACAATATACCGACGATTATGCGTATGAAAAAACCGAAATCATGCATTTTTCCGTCTCAAACCCCGTGATTGAGGTTCAGCTCGATTATAAAAAGCCCAACAGCAGCGCCATCGGATATTTGAATTACCTTGAAATGAATGTACAACGTCAGTTAAAAATGTCAGGTCCACAGTTGGCTTTCCGTTCCAGAACCGGCGCAGGACAAGGAAAGATAAGCGAATTCAGGTTAAGCTCTGCTGGTCCAGATATAACTGTATGGGATATATCCGTCACCGGAGAAGCAATCAGGATTGAAACCACACACTCGGGGAATGATTTCGTATTCCGTTTGCCTACCGATACAATTCGTGAATTCATTGCTTTTGACGGAAGCTCATTCAGCCCTCCCGAATATATCGGGAAGGTTTCAAACCAGAACCTGCATGGAACAGGACAGGAAGATTATATAATTGTTACCCACCCGTTATTTCTCGCTGATGCGGAACGGCTTGCACAGTTTCATCGTGAAAAAAGCAATCTCAGTGTTTTGGTTGTGACCCCGGAACAGATATATAACGAATTTTCATCAGGAGTACAGGATGTAAGCGCGATCCGTGATTTTATGAAAATGTTGTACGACAGGGCTGAGTCCGGGAAAGAACCTAAATACCTGCTGCTTTTCGGTGATGCCTCTTATGATTTTAAAGAGCGGGTCAAAAATAATACCAACTTTGTGCCATCTTATGAATCAGTTCAATCACTGGATCCGATAAGTTCGTTTGTAACGGATGATTATTTCGGTCTGCTGGATGAAAATGAAGGACAGGGTGCGGGTGGTGATCTTGATATTGGGATCGGCAGGCTTCCGATCGCTTCGGTTGAAGAGGCAAAATCTGCAGTCGACAAGATCATACATTATATTTCCGATACGGAAGCGGTTAAAAATGACTGGAGGAACGTGGTTTGTTTTGTCGCTGATGATCAGGATGAAGGGGGAAACCTGTTCATCAATGACTCGGAGGACATGTCCAATATCATTGAAAACGGATATAAGGAGTTCACACCGGATAAAATTTACCTCGATGCATACAAGCAGGTATCGACCCCAGGAGGAAACCGTTACCCGGAAGTTAACGATGCAATAAACAAGCGTGTTGAGAAAGGAGCCCTGATCATGAACTATGTTGGCCACGGAGGTGAGGTGGGCTGGTCGCATGAACGGGTTCTTGAAGTTCCTGATATTAAATCATGGACTAACTGGGATCACATGCCTGTTTTCATGACTGCCACATGTGAATTCAGCCGGTATGACGACCCGGAACGGATTTCGGCCGGCGAATATGTATTTCTTAATCCCAGAGGCGGTGGCGTTGCCCTATTTACAACAACGAGACTAACATTTGCGGGATACAACAAAAGCCTGTCGATGAACTTTTATAATAATGCATTCAAAAAAATAAATGGCGAGAATTACCGGATGGGCGATCTGATCGTTATTTCAAAGAATAAAGTAGATATACTTAACTCCCGTAAGTTTACCCTTTTAGGCGATCCTGCTCTTCAGATGGCTTATCCTCATCTGAAAGTGGTTACATCATTAATAAACAGCAAGGCGCCGGGTTCAATTCCTGATACACTCAAAGCCTTAGCCGAAGTAACCATTAAAGGTGAAATAAGGGACGCACTGGATGTAAAAGTCTCCTCCTTTAACGGAACCGTATTTCCAACCGTCTTTGACAAATCATCTGAAATATATACCCTTTCCAATGACCAGGAGCAACCACCCGTAAAATTTTATCTCCGTAAGAACGTGGTTTATAAAGGGAAAGCTGAAGTGAAAAACGGGGAATTTTCATTTACATTCATCGTTCCCAAGGATATAGCATATAATTACGGGATCGGAAAGATAAGCTATTATGCACGGAATGAAGAGACAGATGCCAATGGATATGATGAGAATATCATTGTCGGCGGTTACGACAATACAGCCATGCCAGACAATAATGGTCCGGAAGTTTCCCTGTATATGAATAACACCAGTTTTATTTCAGGTGGTATCACCAACCAGAATCCCAATCTCCTTGCCTACATCAGTGACGAATCGGGGATCAATACTGTAGGCAACGGGATCGGACATGATATAACCGCGGTTGTTGACCACAAAACCAGTTTGCCCCTGATCCTGAATGATTATTATGTCTCTGATCTGAATACTTTCAAAAGCGGTATAATAACCTATCCTTTCAGCACCCTTGAAGAGGGGCAGCACCATGTTGATTTAAAGGTATGGGATGTTTTCAATAATTCAACCGAAGCCGGAATTGATTTCGTTGTGGTTTCCTCTTCTGAAATTGCTCTTCAGCAACTTCTGAACTACCCTAACCCGATGCGGGATCATACTACTTTTTCTTTTGAAACTAACCAGGCCAACCAAAACGCAGATGTGGAACTCAGGATCTTTTCACTGACCGGAAACCTGGTGAAGACTATCCGTCAATCACTTTTCCTTAACGGATACCGGATCGATCGTATAAACTGGGATGGAACCGATGATAATGGATGGAGAATTAATTCGGGGGTATATGGTTACAGGCTACGGTTGACATTTCAGGACGGATCGGTCGTCCAAAGATCATCGAAATTGGTACTGATCCGATAAATAATTAATTTTACACACTTTTTGATATCATGCGAAACCGCGCCATTTATATAGTTGTTATCTTGTTACTGCCACTTCTTATTCTGGCAGGTACCGGTCACAAAACCAGTTCAGTTTTAGCCACCGGTAAATGGTATAAACTTTCTGTCTGGAACACAGGTATTCACAGGATCACATTTGAAGACCTCGAGGCAATAGGTATAAATGCTGCCCAGATTGCTCCCGACAGTATACGGTTATTCGGTAATGGCGGAGGAATGCTTCCTGAATCCAATGCGGCATTCAGGGTCGACGATCTGAGAGAAAACCCTGTCGTGGTGCATGACGGGGGTGACGGTCATTTCGATCCCGGTGATTATTTTCTTTTTTACGGTGAATCTGCCGATAAGTGGTATTTTGACACCATTTCAAAGACTTATTCACATTCCAAAAATCTCTATTCCGATTCTACATACTATTTCATGACATTCAACAGGGGATTTGGGAAACGGATTTCACCAATAGCTTCAGTCGATTCAGCCCCTCAATATATTGCAAGAAGGTTTGATGATCACCGTTATCATGATATCGATGAAAAAAACCTTATACGATCCGGCAGGATCTGGTTCGGGGAGACATTTGACAATTCAAAATATTCCTATGATTTCCCGTTCTATTTTCCCGGGAGGGACAGTACGGTTGCCGTGAAACTTAAAAGCTATCTTGCAGCCAGGTGCCCGGTAACAAGCCGTTTCATAATTTCTTTTGACGGAATTGTAACAGATTCAGTTCAGGTAGAATATATCGATCTTTCATCGATTGGAGAATTTGCGAAATCCAAGACAAGAGTTACAGTCTTCTAACCATCAAGCTCCGGTTTCTCCATCAATCTGAGATATAACCTGCCGACATCCAATGCACTGGGATGGCTGAACTACCTGGAAATCGTCTGTCAACGGTTTCTATCCTTTACAGGTCCCCAGATGCCTTTCCGTAGCTCAAATTCAGTCGGGAAGGGTTGGGTCACAGAATTCCGGGTTAAAAATATGAATTCCGGTATTACCATCTGGGATGTTACGGATCCGGGTGAAATCAGATCTGTTGATGGAATCCTTGAAGATAATTTATTTACTTACCGGCTTCCAACTGATAACCTGCGTGAATTCATAGCCTTTGACGGTACTGAGTTTTTTCCGGTCAGATATGCCGGAACAGTACAAAATCAAAACCTCCACAGCCTTGATCCTGCCACGCTTGTTATTGTCACGAACCCATTATTTAAAACTTTGGCAGATGAACTGGCAGATTTTCACAGGCAGGAAAACAATATGAATGTCAGAGTGGTGCCGACTGATGAAATATATACTGAATTTGGTTGTGGTCAAAAGGATCCCACGGCCATCCGCGATTTCATTAAAATGCTTTACGACAGAGGCCAACCTGATAACCCGCCAAGGTATCTGCTATTATTCGGGGATGGTTCATATGATCCGAAAGACCGGGTACCCGGGAATAACAATATGATTCCGACATACCAATCAATTGAATCACTGAAATTTCTGGGAACCTATGTCTGTGAAGATTATTTTGGTATTATGGGAGATAATGAAGGACAGGATGCAAATGGCAGCATTGAGATCGGGGTAGGACGTTTTCCTGTATCCACTACAGAGGATGCCAGGATCATGGTGGATAAAATAAAACACTATGCCCTGAAGACCGATTCAATAATGACTGATTGGCGTAATACCATAACCTTTGTTGCCGACAACGAGGATAATAACCTTCATTTTAAGCAGGCAGAGGAGTCTTCAGGGATCGTAACTAAAAAATATCCGGTATTCAATGTAAACAAGATATATCTTGATGCATATCCGCTTGTCAAGATTCCGGCCGGATACCGCTTCCCGGAAGTTAACAAAGCCATAAGCCAGGCTATTTCAAAAGGAACTCTTCTGATAAATTACACCGGTCATGGCGGCGAATCAGGCTGGTCATATGAGCAGGTGCTTACATTTGCTGATATAGAAACGTGGAAAAACAAAAACGAATTACCGGTCTTTGTTACTGCTACCTGCGAGTTCAGCAGGTTTGATAATCCGGAACGGTTTACGGCAGGTGAAATGGTCATCCTGCATCCTGATGGCGGCGCAATAGCCATGTATTCCACGACACGGCTGGCGCCTTCCTCCTCCAACCAGCATCTTGACACGAGTTTTTTCCGTCATCTCATGGATAGACAGGATGGGGAATATGTGACCATGGGTGACCTTATCCGCATCTCGAAAAACAATAATAACAATAACAATAATATCAGGAATTTTGCACTGCTTGGGGATCCTGCACAAAAAATCGCTTTCCCAAAATATCATGTTAAAACAATTGGAATCAACGGTAATCCGGCTTCAAAATCCGACACAGTAAAAAGTCTTTCCAAAGTAAATGTATCAGGAATTATAGAGGATCAATACGGTCAGAAAATTACCAATTTCAATGGAGTGCTTCATGCAAAAATATTTGATAAACCTGTTACTAACATTACCTTAGGGAATACAACCGACAGTTATCCGACGACCTTTAAAATTCAGAACAGTCTTTTATACAAAGTGATAACTTCCGTCACTGATGGGGTATTCAGTTTCGATTTTGTTGTTCCCAGGGATATTGCCCTGCAGTATGGAAGGGGTAAGATAAGTTATTATGCATGGAATGGAGGAGAAGATGCCAACGGATATTCAGATGCCATTGTCGTCGGAGGTAAGGATACGCTTGTCGATCCCGACAACGGCGGACCGGATATTTCGCTGTTCATAGATAGTCCTGATTTTGTTTCGGGTGGAATGACCAGCAGCAATCCTGTTTTGCTTGCCGATTTTTATGACCAGGATGGTATCAATTTCGTTGGGCTTGGGATTGGCCATGAGATCACGGTTGTATTAGACGATGAATGGACAAAGCCTGCGATACTGAATGATTATTTCTCTCCACAGATAAATACAATTACAAGCGGCAGTCTTATTTATGGATTCAAAAATCTTTCACCGGGAAAGCATAAGCTGACGGTCAAGGCCTGGGATATGTTCAATAACTCATCTGAAAAAGAGATCAGTTTTATTGTCTCCACACAGTTAGCGGTTAAGAAGATCATGAATTATCCTAACCCTATGTCTGATTATACCAACTTCTGGTTTGAGCCAAATGACGATGCAGGGCATCTGGAGGTAGAGATAGATATTTATAATATAACCGGTCAGAAAGTCGTGACATTGAATTATTCTTATTCTGAAACCATTCCGGGACCGTTATGCGTCTGGGATGGGACTGATGCCAACGGCAGACTATTAGGCAACGGGATTTACCCGTATAAGATCAAATTCAGGGGAAGTAACGGGATGTTTACGGAAGCATCTCAGAAGCTGATGATTTTCAGGTGACAGAATTTAGGTTCAGCCTCTTTTTAAGGCAGTGAGCAATATTTCACAGGTTAATTCGTTACTTATTCTATTCTAATTTTATTGGTATAATTAACAACGGAATTTCGACAGATGAAGATCAGACTTTTTTTACTATTTGCGTTATCGCTTGTGTTTTCCACGACTTTTTCACAGGAGCAGCCAAACGTGATAACCACCGCGGTACCGTTTCTTACAATTGCGCCTGATGCCCGGGGTGGAGGTATGGGAGATGTCGGCTCAGCCACCAGTCCTGATGCATATTCCTTATTCTGGAATCCGGCAAAATATGCATTTATTGATAAGACTTTTGGATTTGGAATAGGTTATGTTCCCTGGTTGCGGGGACTTGTCAACGATATTGGTCTTGCCTCTGTAGTGGGATTTGGAAAATTCGGCGATAAGCAGGCAATTGCAGCCTCCCTGCGTTTTTTCTCAATGGGTGAGGTAACATTCACCAGTGAAACCGGAGCAGAACTTGGAATTGTTAAACCAAATGAATGGGCTGTGGATGCCACTTATTCGCGGAAATTTTCCAGGGAATTTTCCGGCGCCGTGGCTGCACGGTTTATCTATTCAAACCTCGTTCCTGTTGATTATTCAGCAGGTAAGGAAGTCCGCCCCGGAATCTCGGTTGCCGCCGATGTTGCGATTTACTATCATCACCCTCTTGAAATAAAAGGAATGACAGGGGCTTCCATCGATTTTGGTCTCTGTATTTCCAACATAGGAAACAAGATATCTTATAGCAATACCTCCACACTAAAGGACTTTATCCCCACAACGCTGAGACTTGGTCCGTCATTTACTTTGGATATCGACGATTACAACCGTCTCTCTTTTGCCATTGACCTGAGCAAGCTTCTGGTTCCCACTCCGCCGATTTATGCAACGGATTCCAGCGGTAATCCTATTATTGGTCCCGACGGGAAAAAGGTGATTGAAAAAGGCAAAGATCCTGATGTATCCGTAATCCAGGGAATGATACAATCGTTTTATGATGCTCCTTACGGCTTCAAGGAAGAGATGCAGGAAATCAATATAGCGATTGCTGCAGAATACTGGTACAACAAACTTTTTTCGATCAGGGCAGGTTATTTTTACGAGTCCAAATATAAGGGTGACCGCCAGTTTTTTACATTAGGCGCCGGACTTCGCTACAATGTTTTTGGACTCGATTTCTCCTACCTTATTCCCGTAAGGAACAACAATCCGATGCAAAATACTCTTCAGTTCACCTTGCTGTTCAACTTTGACAATGTTGGAAAAAAAGCAGCACAGGGGCAGGAGAAGGGAACAAATTAATCATGTTCAGAATTGGTTTTGGCTTCGATACACATAAACTGGAGGATGGCAGGCCTTTCTGGCTGGGCGGTATCCTGATCCCGCACACAAAAGGAGCTACCGGACATTCCGATGCAGATGTTCTTATCCATGCCATATGTGATGCCGTGCTTGGCGGAGCCGGACTCCGCGATATCGGGAACCAGTTCCCCGATACTGATCCTGCCTATAAAAATATCGACAGCAAGATTTTATTAAGACGAACAATGGATATGATAAGAGCAAAGGGTTTTTCGATCGGGAATATTGACTCGACCATTGTCCTTCAGGCTCCCAGGATAAGCAGTCTCATCCCTGAAATGATAACAGTTCTTTCACCTGTCATGGGGATTGAACCCGGTCAGTTATCAATAAAAGTTAAAACGGGTGAAAAGCTTGGGTTTATAGGTATGGAAGAGGGTGTTTCAGCATATGCGACAGTTCTCCTGCAAAAGGTCTAATTCTGCCGTGATGCAGTAAAATTCTCCGACCGGTAGAGCTCAATGTGGATATCATCAATCGCAAAGGTTCTCCTCCATGGATTCCACACATAAATCTTGACAACGGCTTTCGGATTTTTTATGACCGGCAGGTTCCATTCATATGTACATTTCCTCCATTCACCTGTAACTTTCTGAGGAATTCCATTGAGCCTTAATCCGTTCCAATAGTTAAATCCTTTGTCTATACTGTCGATGCTGATAACAAGATAGGCGAGATCGCTTGCCCCGGGAGTGCTGTCGTTAATCATCAGACTTACTTTGCAGAAAAGCTTTCCGCCGCCGGGAGCGAAACTATCGGCACGCATGTCGAGTCCGGGACTGTAATAGTGAAGCGAGTCCAACGGTCCCAGGAATCTCCCGGAGAAAGAATGTATCGAATCGGGTTTTCTGTATTGATCGTTCCATCCGGGCTGAACCTTCTCAAGATCATGCTCAAAGACCCGGTAAGGCTTCCTGAGGTCTGCGTTGTAGAAGGGAGACTCCTTACTCCCGCCGAGACAATTTATATGTGTGGAATCTGATCTTAAGAAAACATACCGGTATTTTTCCTTATCCATATCAAATGGGTGGATGATCCCCTGTAAATATTGCCAGGTCTGGAACAGATTCAGAAAAACAAGTACGATCATCACTCCCTTGAAAAAACTGAACGCTCCTTTTATGGGTAATGAATTCAGGAATATTGCAATAAGGATTGCAAATACCCCGTAAAAATCAATGAATGGACGCATTCCGAAGCCGTCGCCATAGTACCAGTTCCACCAGGATGCCGTTATCCAGGTAAAAATTGTCAGAAAAAAAAGCATCGGGATAAACCGGAAAAATTTCCTGACAGCCAGAGTAATAAGACCGAATACCGATAAAATGAGCACTGGGGTGTAGATAAATAGTCCTTTTCTATAGCCGAAGAGAGTATTTATTATCTCAGGATGTCTGAAATAGAAGCCTTCGTCGGGATAAGACCAGATCAGGAAATCACCGGTCTGTAAATACCATAGGATCGGCTGGATGCAGATAAGTACCAGCGCCGCAGGAAATGCCAGGAGTCCTTTACCGGCAAATGAATAACGAAAAAATGAAATAAATTCCTGCCATCCTGAGGTTAAAAACGGGATCAAAACGACAACAATTCCGTTGACGGGTCGTATGAATATCACAAGCCCGAGAAACAAACCTGATAAAACAGGATGGAGCCAGTTACGGAGATCAATCGCCTTGAGAGTAAAAAAGATAAATCCATTAACTGCGAAAAAAGAAAAGAGGTGCGACATGGATGCCTGCCAGACGCTATAGTAGAAAAGGTTGGTTCCTAGTAAAGTAACAGGAATAACCCATAAAATTATCCTTTCTGGGATAGACATTCTGCGAAGGATCTTTTGTAAAAAAATCAGACCGCAGAAAAGATAGAACAGAGCTCCGAGACCAGTAAAAAATTGGAAAAAAAATGAATATCCGTCCAGGGGTAATCCAATTATCCAGGATAAGCAAAGCGCTATCAGAAAGAAGGGCATCAGCAAAAAAGCCTCACCGGCAAAATACTTGTTTACCATTTTTTGGTTCACCATTACCAGGTAATGAGGAAGATAGTCATAACGGCCATAACTTTTCTTCTCTATTTTGGTAACTTGCTTAAACGTCAGGTCACCATAAATAAATATGGCCGGAAGGTAAGCGTAGTATCCCCTGCCGTCGCTGGTGATGATCGTTTTCCATCCCTGTTCTTTAGGGAGGAATAGCCGGTAACATAAAAAGAAAGATAAAAGAATTGAAATCAGAACGGTCAGGACAAAAGCACTGTTTTCTTTGTTCTGCACTGGAGTTGTATTATCAGGTGAAATGAATACTATTACCGTCCAAAGTTAAAGATTTTCCCATTTGGTTATATTATTTCTTTTTCCTACTTTTGCAGTCCTTTTTGAAAACCTGTTAGCAACAAAATCAACAAATCATCAAGAAATGTTAAATCAGTACGAAACCGTTTTCATTATGACTCCCGTTTTATCTGAAGAACAGATGAAGGAAACGGTAGAAAAGTATCAGAAGTTCCTCATCAGCAAAAACGCTGAGATCGTATATGAGGACCACTGGGGGCTTCGTAAGCTCACATACCCTATTCAGAAAAAATCGACAGGGTTTTACCACCTTATCGAGTTTAAAGCCGAGCCCACTCTTATCAGGGAATGGGAAGTTACTTTCAAACGCGATGAACGAATTCTCCGCTTTCTGACGGTTGTTCTCGACAAGCATATGCTTGCATATAACGAGAAAAAGCGCAATAAGGCAAAGAGTGAGAAAGCAAAAGCAGAAAAAGAATAAAAACGATCAAAAGAAAGTAACATGGCAACTCAACAACAAGGCGAAATAAAATATCTGACCCCGATAGCGGTCGATACCAAAAAGAAAAAATATTGTCGTTTCAAAAAAAGCGGGATCCGTTACATCGATTATAAAGATGCGGACTTCCTGCTGAAATTCGTCAATGAACAGGGAAAGATACTTCCCCGCCGGATAACCGGAACTTCCACCAAATACCAGAGGAAGGTTGCACAAGCTGTCAAACGGGCCAGGCATCTTGCATTACTGCCCTATGTTGGTGATTTATTAAAATAAGGAGGGCGAAAAAATGGAAGTTATTTTAAAACAAGATGTTCCTAATCTGGGGTATACCAATGAAAAGGTCAATGTAAAACCAGGCTATGGACGAAATTACCTGATCCCCAAAGGAATTGCAATACTGGCGACGGATTCCAACAAGAAGGTGCTTGATGAAGTACTGAAACAGAAGGCACACAAGGAAGCAAAGATCAAAGGCTCGGCTGAAGAGATTGCAAAAGGATTACAGAATATTGTCGTCAGGATAGGCGCCAAAGCAGCCGAATCGGGCAAGATATTTGGCTCGGTCAACACAATACAGATAGCACAGGCATTAAAAGACCAGTTTAATTTTGAGATCGACCGTAAAAAAATAAGAGTCGAACATGAACATATTAAAGAATTGGGGACATATAAGGCTAAGATAACCTTGCATAAAGATGTTCATGTGGAAGTGACTTTCGAAGTTATTGCCGAATAAGAGAAGTTTAAAATATGTAATTTTATCCCGGGCTCCTGAAGATCCCGGGATTTTTTATGCTTTCACAAAACCAGATAAAACATATTGTCTCCCTGAAGAGTAAAAAGTTCAGGGAGGAAAGTCACCAATCCATTGCCGAAGGTCATAAGCTGGTAATGGATTTATTGGATAGTCCATATAAAATAGCCGCAGTTTATGCTTTATCCGGCTGGATTCTTGAAAATCTGGGTTTTATTCAGAAGAAACAAATCCCGGTTTTTGAAATTTTTCCCCGTGAGATGAAACGCATGTCCGCATTATCAACGCCAAGCCCTGTGCTCGCTGTAATCGAAATCCCCACCCCCTTCCCCTCCGCGGGGAGCCCCACCCCCTTCCCCTCCCCAACCGGGGAGGGGGGAAAGTCGTCTGAAGGGCTGCAACTCGCTCTCGACGACATCCGCGATCCTGGCAATCTGGGTACCATCATACGAATCGCCGACTGGTTCGGAATTGATAAAATATTCTGTTCCGAAACATGTGTCGATCTCTATAATCCGAAAGTCGTCCAGGCCACGATGGGCTCAATTGCAAGAATCAATGTTCAGTATGTCATACTCGAAAAATTATTGGAGAAAATTTTTGATAGGATTCCGGTATATGGGACATTTCTTGACGGCGAAAACCTTTTTGAACAGGATCTTTCCGGCGGAGGGATTATTCTGATCGGTAATGAATCAAGAGGAATCTCTCCGTCACTTGCCCGGTTCGTTTCCAAACGTGTTGTCATTCCATCTTCCGGTAAATCCGGATCAGGGAAAGCCGAATCGCTTAATGCATCAGCAGCAACAGCAATTATTTGTGCGGAGTTCAGACGACAGGGAAGGGAAGCAGCGAAGCATGAAAATTAATAATTTAATGACGGATTGAATTAATGACCGGAAGTTTCAAATATAATTTGCTCTTATTAATTGTGATCCTCTTCCCGGTGTTTGTTGCCGCCCAATTACCCAATGATAATATAATCTATCAGACGAATATAAAAACAGTTCAGCTTTATAAGGAAGGATTTGAACTTGCTTATCCGGTCATAACATTAAACTCATCAGAACATCTGAAACTTTCTTTTGACGACCTCGATTCGGGAAACAAACGTTATAAGTTTACGATCCTGCATTGTGAATCCGACTGGACTACCTCAGCGGAACTTTCTCCTTTTGATTATATTGAAGGATACCGGGAAGAAAATATAGACGATTATGCTTATTCGTATAACACCACAGTAATTTACACACATTATTTTGTCACATTCCCGACTGCGGGAATGCGGCCGAAGATTTCCGGTAATTATATCCTCCTGGTCTATCTCGAAGATACGTCCAATATGGCGTTTACACGGCGCTTTATGGTGGTGGAATCAACTCCGGTGGGGATTCAGGGCAGGATCACCCAGTCATCCCGGATGGAGATGCGCAATACGGGCCAGCAGATCGATTTCATAGTTGATCTCAACGGCTTCCGGGTATCGAATATGAGACAGGATATCAAGGTAGTAGTTCAGCAAAATGAACGCTGGGATAACACCCTGTGGAATATCAGACCACGGTTCATCCGGGGTGAAACACTTGATTACACCTATGATGAGAACAATGTTTTCAATGGCGGTAATGAATTCCGGGTTTTTGATATTAAAAGCCTGCTGTACCAGTCTGAGCATATCTCCAGGATACTATATGATACAGCAACCCAGGTTTATCTTGTTGAGGAAAGGCCAAGGAGCTATAAAAATTATATTCTGGAAAAGGACCTTAACGGCAGGTACTTTATCAGAAATGATGAAAATGCCATGAACAGTGATATCGAAGCCGACTATGCCTGGGTCCACTTTTTTCTGCCAATCCCGGCAATGATAGGTAATGGTAAGTTATACATACTTGGTGCACTGACAAACTGGCAACTTGATAATGCTGCTACAATGACTTACAGCTTTGACCGCAAAGGATATGAACTTAACCTTTTGTTAAAACAAGGATTATACAATTACATTATAGTTTTTGTCGAGACAGGAAAACTGACGGGTGATGAATCCCTGATCGAGGGGAGTCATTGGGAAACGGAAAACGAATATACTGTCTATGTATATTATCGTGAATCAGGTGGACTTTACGACCGTCTTGTCGCCTTACAGAATATCAATTCCGTTCAACATTGATCTGACCAGGGCTTTCATCAGAACGGGTAGCCGATCCCGAAATTCCAGATGATATCTTTAAATTGCATTTTATTGAAATACCACCTGTCATTTGCAGAATACCAGGGAACACGTATCGGTATCGCAGGATCAAGTCTGAAAATAAAGAAACCGAAATCGAGCCGGATCCCTATTCCAAAATCGATACCAACCTGTGATAGAAATGAGTTAAACTTAAATACACCGCCCGGCAACTGCGGATTGCTTTCCAATAACCAGATATTGCCTGCATCCAGAAACAAGGCTCCTTTGAAGAAATCATAGATCGGAAACCGGAATTCAACATTTGCCTCCAGTTGTATATCCCCAATTTCACTGTATGTTCCGCTGACAGAGTCGTTATGATATGTCCCGGGTCCCAGGGTATACATCCTCCAGCCTCTCATCCCGTTTGCCCCGCCGGAATAAAACGCTTTTTCAAAAGGCAGAACACTGCTGTTGGCATATGGAATTCCAATTCCGAAATAAAACCGGTAAACCATCTGGTAATTTTTCCCCAGCATATTATAATACCTGAAATCCACATCAGGCCGGATATATTGTGAATAGGGGAGGTTAAACAAGGTGTATTGTCCGCTCTCATTCTTAGTGCTTTTAAGCAGAGAATTCACCCCATAGATCAGGTTTCCGCCGGTTTCAAAATTTGTCCTGATATAAATGAAATCTTTTATCCTGTTGATCTGCTGATTATTGAATGTAAATGTATACTTTAACCCCGCAATCATGTGTGAGGTATACTGGTTCTTAAGCCGCTGATCCTGCTGTGCATTGATAACCGAATCGAAATAGGCATCAGGGAAGACCTTGACGAGTGAAATTTCGATAGGATTCAGCACATGTCTGATCTTATCAGTCTGTTGCCAGCTGTAGCCGAAGGTTATATTAGAAATGTGCCTGTCATAATCCACCTGATGCTGGTAATTATATCCGACCGTGATCGAGGTTTTTGGCTTAAAGTGTTTTGGAAGCCTTTCCTGCCGGATCGGTATGAGAAACTGTGGGAAAGTCAGGACTGCGTTAGCGCCCAGTTCAATAGTATTAAAGAATCCGGTCGGCTGGCCGCTTGCACTTGAGGCAGCCTGTGCCTGGGCAGAGATATTGAAGTTGATGCGCAATAGTTGAGCACCCCTGAAAATGTTCCTGTTCTGGTATGAAAGTCCGGCTTGAACTCCAAGCGCTCCGCCGGAGTTGGTTCCATCGGTTGTGACCGAGAACGAATGAACGGGCGATCGTGACAAAAGTATCCTGCAATCAATTAAATCCTTATGAATAGCGTCGGACGGGATCTTATCCCGGGTCTCGTTGAACTGTATGTTGATGAATTTGAAAACCTGAAGACCGGCAAGCTGGGAGTAGGTCTGGTTCACATCCAGCACATTATAGCAGCTGCCGGGAGTAATAAAAACAGATTGGGAAATAGTCCTTGCTTTAACCTTAATGCGATCTCTTGTAAGAAAGTAATAAGTAATAGATGGCCTTAATTTGTCGGGATTCCCGAACGACTTAACAATCGTATCGTAACGGTTTGTGTCGGTCTTGATATGATCAAAATCCGGAGTGATATAGATATTATTAACGAAATAACGTTTATGATGCGACTCGATTACTGTTGTCAGATCAAATAATGAAGGAATTACCGGATTAGTGATCTCAAGCGTGATGTCCATCTTTCTGTTGTTCAGGGAACTGTCGATCCGGTAAGAGATATAATTACTTGTAAAGCGGAAAAAGCCATATGTAAGTAAGTTATTGGTGATCCGGGTCCGCTCGTCATCCATCAGATAGGAATCATAATTGTTACCTCTTTTTATCAGACATTTGGAAGTATCCCTGTAAACGAATGCAGCTAATTGAGTATCCGGGATTGAATATGTCAGATAGCGTACGGTATAAGGCCGGGAAACATTCACGTGATAAATGACAGTCGCCTTTTTCTTTTTAAATATGATGGAATCATGAACATTGGCGTAGAAATACCCTTTATTAGCAAGGTAAAGTTTCATCTGTTTGATTGAAACCGTTACCAGGCTTGTATCCAGGAGAACCGGGGCGGCTCCGATTTTTGTCCGCAGCCATTTCTTGTATTTGGAATCTTTTCCCTTGCTCCCTGAATTATAACATGCAATATTTGGCCGGAAAAGTCCTAAAAACTTTGTATTGGGCTCCTGCTGGAGATAACCGCTCAATTCATCAGCTGTTATCTTATGTGAATTGATCCTGAACCTGTTTTTTATAAGAAGATGATCCTTCCCGGAGATATTTTTAGTAACATCGCATGCGGAGAAAAAAAATAGAGGCAGTATAAATAAAATTAATCTTCTGGCAGCAGCCATTATCAATTGGGAGGATGTTTTCATGAATTAACAAAGTTAGTCAAAAAATCAGGTCACCAAAATCCAAAACCCCGGTCTGATTTCCGTCCATCCTGAAATCATTATTAGACTTGCCTTTCAGGTATGTTTTCACTATATTTGTGTTACTTCGCCTTTAACTTATCAACGTATGGAAAATCTGTTACGCGAATATCTTGAGAAATCTTTCCGTCAATCCGAAGGAGTAAACCCGTGTGGCACAGGCCCTTTGATCACAATCTCACGTGAATTCGGATGCCCTTCCAAGCTCATAGGGCAGCAACTGACCAACGAACTTAATAAAATGGGGGAGAAGTCGAAGTCCCCGAAGTGGCGTTTTATCAGTAAGGAGATTGTCGTTGAAGCAGCAAGGGAGCTTGAACTGAAACCGATTGATATGAAGTTCCTTCTCAGTTCAGGTGGAAAGGGACTAATGGAGGATGTACTGGCCTCTTTCTCTCAGCCATACGTCAACAAGCACCGGATAAGGAAAACGATAACAAACGTAATTATCACAATTGCACAGAAAGGACACGTTGTCATTGTTGGCCGGGGTGGGGTTGCGGTTCTCCAGGGTTGTCAGAACGCCCTTCATATAAGATTGCAGGCGCCTCTGGAATGGAGGATTAATGAAGTATGTAAGATGAAAAATATTCCTGAAACGTTGGCCAGGAATCTTGCACATGATGCTGATATGAAGAGATCCTCCCTGATGGAACTTATATTGAAGAAAAAATTTGACCTCCAGCTTTTTGATCTTATATTAAATTGCAGTACAATTTCAAAGGAAGAAATTGTCAAAACAGTTATCAACCTTATGGAAGCTAAAAAGATGATCGGAAACTCTGCTATCTTTGCATCTCACGGAAAATAAGCAAAAGTGACCGAACATGAGACTATAAGATCATCGGTTGCCATAAGGAACAAAACCGATTTTGAGGATTTGTTTAAAGCCAATTACAGTAGTCTTTGTGCTTATGCGAACAGTTTCCTGAAAGATGTTGCCACCTCCGAGGATGTGGTACAGGAGGTTATGTTCAGGATCTGGATGGGCCGTGAGAATCTGGTTGTTACCTCCTCAATTCACAGCTATCTTTTCCGGGCTGTCAGGAACGGATGCCTGAACGTTCTGAAACACCTTGATATCAGTGACCATTACAAGGATCAGGTTTTGACACATGGCGCTGACCAGCATTCAAAAGGTCAGGATACTGTCATATATTCCGAACTGCAGATGAAAATACACAAGGCAATTGATCTGCTTCCGGCGGAACGTAAAAAGGTGTTCATCCTTAGCCGGTATGAGGGTTTATCTTATCAGCAGATTGCAGAAAGACTTGGGATCTCGGTCAAAACGGTGGAAAACCAAATTGGGAAGGCCTTGCAGTTCCTTCGTGTTGAGCTTGCAGAATATCTGCCGCTGTTGATCATTCTGGTTGATTTTCTCAATGATAACTGATGAAAAAGTACTGAATCACAATTAATAAAAGTCATGGATAGGGGAAAACTGCGGAAGGATTGTCATCTAAATAATGAATGATGAAAGGAGACAGGGAACATATCGGTGAACATTTACTTTTACAGTATCTTCTGGGGAACCTCGGCGGGGAGGAGAGAAACCGTGTTGACCAATGGCTGAATGAAAGTAACA
>Ga0172368_10002674_pt1 | contig 22379 bp, 22 predicted proteins | sample Lak11m_FD_114540 | JGI IMG/M metagenome (GOLD analysis project Ga0172368, IMG submission 114540) | Freshwater microbial communities from Kabuno Bay, South-Kivu, Congo - kab_022012_11m | ecosystem: Environmental > Aquatic > Freshwater > Lake | place: Democratic Republic of the Congo: South-Kivu...
CCTGCTGTTGAGCGTATTTTTTCTTATTCCCCCGCTTCTAGTATATGGCCAAGGAACTTATAATTTTGCTTCCAGTAGCGGTTTAGCAGCTAGCGGAAATAAAGCCGGGTATATTACTAGCGCCAATGCTTACTCAATTGAGCAAATAATAGCAGTGATTATTTACGCTGTTTTAGGTTTAGTGGGCGTAATCTTTATGGGTTATGCTCTATACGGGGCGGTCACCTGGATGACAGCTCAGGGTAACCCTGAAAAAGTCAAAAAAGCTAACAATATATTAAATGGGGCCTTGTTTGGCATGATGATTACTTTAGCCGCTTATGTTATTAGCTATTTCTTAATCACTTATTTCTGGCAATAATTATGAAAAAAATTATTTTCACTCTTCTGTTTATCTCTTTTTTTCTAGCCACCATAGTTAATGCTCAGCTAGTCAATAGTCAGAAAGGGACGGAAATAAAACAAAATGCCAATGATTTAGCTAGTTCAACTGGCTATTCGACCACGAATACCTTAGAAGATCTCATCGCAACAATTATTAGAATTCTGACGGGAATTTTAGGGACAATTTTTTTAGCTTTAACATTCGTGGCTGGTAATAATTGGATGCAAGCTGGTGGAAATGAAGAAAAAGCGAAGAAAGCCTTGGAAACAATCCGTGATTTAATAATTGGCCTAGCCTTATGTTTAATCATTTATGCACTAGCTTCAGGTTTAGGAGGGATGATTAGCGGTCTTTTATTAGCCTTTTAATTAATATTACTCGTCATATGAAAAATATAATTAAATTAACCCTTTTCTCTCTTATTTTTACCAGTGTCTTGGCTATCCCTTCTCTATCTCTTGCTCAAAATAACGGTGGCACCCCGGTAGCACCAGCTGCGCCCAATCATCTTCTGCAAACTCTAAAAAATGTCGCCGAGAAAGGAAGCTATCAGGTCGATCCGGCTAAGGCTTCAACTCCAAAATTTGTCGGTTTAATCTTGCGCGCCTTTTTAAACTTTCTGGGAATTGTTTTCTTAATCTTAATGATTTTAGCCGGGTATAACTGGATGACTGCCGAAGGCAATGACGAACAAATAAAAAAAGCCAAGCGAACTATTAAACAGGCTCTAATTGGCTTAATCGTGGCTGTTTCCGCCTGGACTCTTTGGACTTTTGTCTTTGAAAGATTAATTATCATGTCTAAATAATATATGAAAAAGATTTTAAGCTTTCTAATCCTAACAGTCATTTCTCTAATTTTTCTTTCTCAGACGGTTTCCGCTCAAATGCTAACTAATACTACCGATCCGAACGGATTAGTTGATATGACTAATCAAGTGGCTACTGAAGCGCGTTTTGGGAAAGTAGAGCTTGGTTATTTAATGGCGAGAATCATCCAGGTTGTCCTGGGTTTGCTCGCGGCCATCTTCTTAATTCTAATGATTTTAGCTGGCTTCCGTTGGATGACTTCCGAAGGTAATGAAGAAGATGTTAAAAAAGCCAAAAGCACCATTAAAACCACGATTATCGGATTAATAGTTGTTTTGGCGGCTTATGCAATCACTTATTTCGTCTTTAAATATTTACCATTCACGGGTGGCGGCGGGATGGGGCCGGCTGTTTAAAAATTTTTATAAAAACAAAAGGACCATATTCGTGGTCCTTTTTTGTACTCGGAAATTATTCCCAATTAGGGTAGCAATGTGGCCTTGAAATCAACCGGTTTATTATCATCATAATAGACGATGTTCGGTCCCACCGTTTTAGTCACGGATCTTGTTTGATATCCGTTCGTGAAAACAGCAGTATAGATTCCCGGGCAAGGGAGGTAAAATTCTGGGCTTTTTTGTTTAGAGTTTAAAGTAAACTCTATATGAAAGTTGGCTGGGCCGGTAATCTTGACGACCACAGAATTTACATAGCCAGCATTTTCAATAATGCCTACTAATTTTGAATTATTACTGGCAGTCTTTACTGTGTTAGCAGCATTCTTATAGTTCTCAGCATACTTAACAATAACGTATGCATTGGCTAACTCGGTTGGATTCCTGCCCTGTAAATCTACATAGCTCTGTTGATCCTTACTGGCGGTAGTAACTACAAAGGTAATTTGCTGATCTTCTAAAAGCATAACTTTTTGCTGATATAAGTTGATCAGGGAATCAATCTGAATGATTTGATTCCCGTAGTACTCATCCGTAGTACGCTGATACCTTGAAATTACCCGGATTTTAGATTTTTCCAGATCTTTAATATTGTTTTTAAGATTATCAATCTGTTCACTGAAAATCTGCTGGGACTTTTTGATTTCCTTAGCTGATTTGTCACCCGAATACATTTTAGACTTTTGCCCGTAGGCGCTGGCGGCGGAAACGATCATGACTATGACCAACATCACCGAAAAAAATACTGATTTTTTCATTGCTTGGATTTTTTTATTACTTTTTTGGTTTTTTTATTATTTTTATTTTTAAGGTGCGGAAAAACCCGCTATATTATAAATAACCTATCCCTAGATTATTCCCATTATTATATCATAATTAACTTATTCTGTCAATAATTTATTAACATCATATTAACACCCCATTATTGACTTTTCTACTGCCTTGTGATAAGCTACTTAGTCAAGAAAATCCCTGCTTTAATATCATCTCATATGGTATAGTAGGGATTTTTTAATTTGGCTAACATTAAACAATTATGAAAATACTACAATTAATTAAAGAAGAAGTCGTTCCTCTTAATAGCAAACATAACCTTGTTTTAGCGCTAATAGTAGCGTGTATCTTCCAATTTGCCCTATTTTACGCTCCAGCCTTGGCTGACGAGGCCATAGAGCAAGCTCAGGCTCAAGCCGCTAGTGATGAAATAATCAGTATTGATACCATAAAGAGCCAAAGTATAGACCAAGCAGCGGCTCTGATCGTTAATAGTGAATTAATAGCTAGTTCTAGCCCTGAGCAACTACCTACCAAAGAGGTAAAGGTAATTAGGACCAGTACGCATACTATCACGGCTTATAATTCCGAGCCTAACCAAACCGATGACGACCCCTGCACAACGGCTAATGGTTTTAATGTTTGTCAGTCGGCTCAAGAGGATACTATCGCCGCCAATTTCCTAAAATTTGGCACCAAGGTCATGATTCCGGAATTATTTGGTGACCGAGTCTTTGTGGTTCGCGATCGAATGAATAAACGCCATGCTAACCGCGTCGATGTTTGGATGAAAGATTACGATGACGCTGTTCATTTTGGCATTAAGGTCGCCAAAATCCAAGTAATTGAATAATTTTCAAATTAACCATAATAGAAAATACCTCCCAATCATTTAGGAGGTATTTTTTATAAATATTTTTTAACTTTCTTCTTAAAAGAATAAACCGAGAATTCCGCGGCTTCTCCTTAATAACTTTTCCTTATGGGCAATCGCCAAAGTCGTTGAAACAACTGTGTCGGGATTTAAAGAAAGGCTATCAATTCCTTGTTCTACCAGAAACTCGGCAAAATCCGGGAAATCACTTGGTCCTTGTCCGCAGATTCCAACTTTTCGTCGATATTTCTTGGCAATTTTAATTAAATTTTTAATCAACTCTTTAACGGCTTCATTTTTTTCGTTGGAGACACCAGCAACACTTAGGGTCCCGCCAGAATCACGATCAATTCCTAAAGTTAATTGTGTTAAATCATTAGAGCCGATTGAAAAACCATCAAAAATATGACAAAATTTTTCCGCTAAAATAATATTAGCCGGAATCTCAGCCATGACATAAATTTCTAACCCATTTTGACCGCGCTTTAAACCGTATTCGGCCATAATCTGCTGAACCTTTTTACCCTCTTCAATAGTGCGACAAAAAGGTACCATTATTTTAAGATTCTTCAGACCCATTCCTTCACGAACTTTTTTAATCGCTTCACATTCTAATTTAAAAGCTGGCAAAAATTTCGGAGAATAATAACGACTCGCTCCGCGCCAACCGATCATCGGGTTAGATTCAACTGGTTCATACTCTTGGCCACCGATTAAGTTAGCGTATTCATTAGTTTTAAAATCGCTCAAACGGAAGATGACATCTTTGGGATAATAAGCCGCCGCGATCATGGCCATTCCTTGCGCTAAGCGATCGATAAAATACTGCGCTTTATTTTTATAGCCTATTGTTAACTCTTCAATTTGCTTTTTGACCGCCTGATCAGTTAATTTATCAAAATTAATTAAACCGAGCGGATGAATTTTAATATAATTATTAATAATGAACTCCAACCGGGCTAATCCAACGCCATCATTAGGAATAAAAGAATTTGTAAAAGCTAAATCTGGCTCTCCGATATTCATCATGATTTTAGTTTTTGGACGTTTTAAGTCTTTAACATCAGTCTTTTCAATTTTGAAAGGCAACTTGCCCTCATAAACAAAGCCCTCTTCGCCTTCCGCGCAAGAAACCGTTACGTTTTGCCCGGTTTTAATCTTGATTGAAGCTTTTTCCGTACCGACAATACAAGGGATACCTAATTCCCGGGAAACTATCGCAGCGTGACAGGTTCGGCCACCTTTATCAGTAACAATCGCCGCCGCAATTTTCATGATTGGCTCCCAATCAGGATCGGTCATCGTAGTTACTAAAACTTGTCCTGGTTTGAAACTATTAATATCCTTAATGCTCATCAGCCGATTAACTTTGCCGGCGCCAATCCGATTGCCAACGCTTTGGCCGGAAACAATTACTTTTCCTCGCTTAGCTAACTTATAGGTTTCAATTAGTTTCCAATCCTTTAGGCTTTGAACAGTTTCCGGGCGAGCCTGAATAATAAATAGCTCTTGTGTCCGACCGTCTAAAGCGAACTCAATATCCATGGGGCGTTTATAATGTTCCTCAATCATCATCCCCCATTTAGCTAATTGAATAATTTGTTTATCGTTTAAAGATGGTTTTAATTGTTCGCTCGGAGCAATTGGTACATTTTTAACCGGATTTTTGCCATGAAGATCATAGACCATTTTAAGATGCTTCTTGTTAATACTGCGGGAAATAATAGCTTGCGTGGTTTTAAAAACATAAAATTCATCAGGCGTTACTCTCCCCTGAACAATATTTTCTCCCAAACCAAAAATTGAATTGATCAAAACCGCGTTTCTAAACCCCGATTCGGTATCAATCGTAAACATTACTCCGGAGGAGCCTAAATCAGAACGAATCATTTTTTGCACGCCAACTGATAGCGCAATTGAAAAATGGTCGAACTTCTTGTCGACTCGATAAGAAATTGCCCGATTAGTGAATAAAGAGGCAATACATTTACGAACCGCTAATAACAAATCTTTTTCTCCAGTAATATTTAAAAACGTCTCTTGCTGACCGGCGAAGGAGGCGTCTGGCAAATCTTCAGCCGTCGCGCTTGAACGAACGGCGACGTCTAGATTCTTAACTTTATAATCAGCTGATAATTTTTTATAAGCTTCTCCAATTGCCTGAGAAAAATCTTTCGGCATTTCCGTCGCTTCAATTAGTTTCCTAATTTCCGCCCCGCGTTTCATTAAATCCCTGACATTTCTCGTGTCCAAACCTTTTAAAATTTCTTTAATTTTTTTCTTCAACCCCGTTGATTCTAAAAAATAATTGTAAGCGGCAGCGGTTGTCGCAAAACCATTCGGAATCTTAATACCTTTTTTAACTAAATGGCCGTACATTTCTCCTAAAGAAGCATTTTTCCCGCCAACCTGTGGAACAGCTTTGATTGATAGCTCATTAAAGAAACAGACAAATTTATTTTTTAACATAAGAATATTGAATATTGTTTTTATTTTGATTTATGTTTTCATTATAACACATTCTTTACTTTATAAAAATAATTGTTTAATATAAAAATACAGCTAATTTAATGTTTTAGCGGACGTGGCGAAACTGGTAGACGCACTTGGCTTAGGACCAAGCGGGGCAACCCTTGAGAGTTCGAGTCTCTCCGTCCGCACCACATGTTTAATTTTCTTCATACTTTCAATCCGCAACCGATTTTCATTTCTTTCGGGCCAATATCAATTTATTGGTACGGGTTATTTATTGTCCTGGGGATTATTGCCGCTCTGGCGGTTAGCTTTTATTTGGCTAAATATTATAAAATTAGCAATAATACGATTTTTGATCTCAGTTTTTGGTTAATTATCGGGGGAATTATTGGTTCACGAATTTATGATATATTTCTGGAATTACCCTATTATACTAGCCACCCCATTCAAGCTCTAAAGATTTGGCAAGGTGGGTTAGCGATCCACGGGGCGATTATCGCTGGTTTAATTATTATTTATTTTTTTACCCGGCGAAACAAATTAAATTTTTGGCAATTAGTTTCTTTATTTGCCCCGGGTTTAGCCCTGGCGCAAGCTAGCGGTCGTTGGGGAAACTATTTTAATCAAGAATTATTTGGCTTACCGACCGCGAAACCTTGGGGAATCCCAATCGATTTATTAAACCGACCTTTAGAGTATTTAACAAACCAATATTTTCAACCAACCTTTTTATACGAAAGTCTCGGTTGCTTATTAATTTTTATAATTCTATTTTCTTTGAATATTTATTTTATAAGAAAAGGGGGCTTAACTAACCGAATTTATATTTGGTTAGTCGCTCTTTATATGATATTATACTCTATATTGAGATTCTTATTAGAATTTGTCAGAATTGATTTTACACCTTACTTATTTAGTCTCCGTTGGCCGCAAATAATTAGTCTAATCATTATTATTTTTTCTATTCTAATAATTGCCAACGACTATGGCCAAACAAAAGAAAAAAATTAATAAAAATCGCTTTCAATTATTAACCCTATACTTCTTAGGGCTTTTGTTAGCGGTTTCTAACGCTTTACCGGCCTATCTCCAATCGAATTTTTTAGAACAGTTTGTCAGTTTAAACTTGGTTAGCTTGTTTTTCGTGGTTGCCAATCTCCTGACAGTAATTATGATTGTTTTTTTCCCGCAATTGATAAAAAAAATGACCAATTACTTTCTAACTAAAGTGATTTTAATTGTCTATGCCACCTCTCTTTTGGGCTTAACTTTGGCCACTAACGCTGGGGCGGCCTTTCTCTCTATTGTTCTATTCAGTATCGCTTCAAATCTTCTCTGGATAAATATGGATGTCTTAGTAGAAAATTTTTCGCTTAATAACTCCACCGGACGAACGCGAACAATCTATTTCACTTTTATAAATTTGGGCTGGATTGCTTCACCGCTTCTCGCCAGTTATCTAATCAGTCAAGGCGGATATACTTTAACCTTTTTGATAGCCGCCGCTTTGGTTATTCCTTTTTTCCTTCTTTTTTTATACCAGGGGAGAAAATTAAAAGATCAAGTTAAATATTCTAAAGAAAAAATTGGCGCGACAATCAAAAAAATGTGGCGAAACAAAAACCTCCGCGGCATTTTCTTTGTGGCCCTGCTTCTACAATTATTTTATAGTTCGGCAGTCGTTTACATCCCTATTTATCTTCACCAAAATCTTGGTCTGGACTGGGGAATTTTAGGCATTCTTTTCTCAATCATGCTTATTCCTTTTATTATTTTGGAAATCCCGGCCGGAATTATCGCTGATAAATATTTAGGTGAAAAAGAAATTATGTTTGTCGGAATTTTTGTTTTAACGGCTTCTTTGTTCTTATTTTACTCAATTGAAACACCGACGATTTGGCTTTGGGGAGCCGTCTTATTCGCTAGTCGCGTGGGCGCTTCTTTAGTCGAGGCGATGCGAGAATCGTATTTTTTCAAGATCGTTGACGCCAAAGATGTCAGCTATATTAATATTTTTAGGATAACCGCTCCTTTGGGCTATATTATCGGCCCGGGGCTAGCTATTTTAATTACTAGCTTTTTCCCGCTTAATTATTTATTCCTTGGTCTAGCGATTATCATGTTATCCGGGTTTGGTTTCATCGCTTCAATTAAAGATACCCGATGAGCTCCTTAAATTGACTTTAATCGGATTATTTTATAATATTTCTATCAAGGCGGTTTGACCGCCTTTATTGCGGGTATCGTATAGTGGTTATTATGTCAGCCTTCCAAGCTGAAGATGGCGGTTCGATTCCGCTTGCCCGCTCAATTTATCTCTATGAAATATCTCTTTTTCGTCCAAAGTGAGGGCCGCGGTCACATGACTCAAGCCTTGGCTCTTAAAGAAAAGTTGGAAGCTCGCGGCCACATAATTGTTGCCGTTATTGTTGGCACCACTAATCTGTCACAATTACCATCTTTTTTCAAAAAAGAGTTTAGCTGCCCACTTTACGCTGTAGAAAGCCCACGTTTTATAGTTGATAAGCAAGGAAAAGGCATTAAGGTTTTTGCGAGCACGCTAATCACTATTTGGCGAATTCCCCGTTATCTAAATTCCCTAAAAAAAATAAAAAAAATTATTGCGGATTTACAACCAGATATTTTAATTAATTTTTATGAACCGCTGGCTGGTAATTACTATCGGCTGACTAAAGACCAGCGACCGTTGTTCTGCATCGGGCATCAACATTTTATTAGCCATCCGGCTTTCAGATTTCCCAAAATAAGTCTAATCGCTCGACTATCATTTAAATTCTATAATCGTCTTGCCGCCCCGGCACGCTCTATAAAAATCGCCCTTTCTTTTACAGCTGAAACTGACCAACCGCAAAAAAAACTATTCGTTTGTCCCCCTTTAATCAGAAAGGTATTTTTAAATCAAATACCAACTACCCAAAATTTTATTTTGGTCTATCTGCTGAACGCTGGTTACCATCAAGAAATTATCGATTGGTGCCAAAAAAATCCTGAACAAAAAATAACTGCTTTTTGGGACAAATTCGGCGAAGCAGAAACTTATTTTGGATCTAATTTAAGCTTTCATTATCTAGATGGTGAAAAATTTATTGCCTACTTAACCACTTGTTCAGCTTATGCTTCGACGGCTGGTTTTGACTCTATCGCCGAAGCCGCCTATCTGCAAAAAAATGTTTTAATGGTTCCAACCATAAACCATTTTGAACAAAAATGTAACGCGATTGACGCCCAACGAGCGGGGATTGCCTCAACGGCTGATAACTTTAATATTTCCCTATTAAAAAATAATCAACAAAAAACCCATTCCCCTGAAGCTCTACAGCTTTTTAAAAAATGGGTTGATGACTATAACGATAAGATAGTTACTCTTTTAGAAAACTAGATAATTAATAAAATAAACTAGTGGCAATGTCCCAATATTCGGGGTTGCCATATTTTTTTTGCCAATACCACCACTCCACTCCCCAAACATAGGTTTGTTGAAAATCTAAATTAATCGCGTATTGTAAATTAGCTTTAAATTGCTCAATACTCATAGTCTTATTAATCTCACTCTTGGTCAAATAAATCATTTTACCCTTTGGCACCCAGGGCTCAGCTTGTAATTCCATGACCATCAGCCGAGGAGTGTCTAAACCAACCAATTTCGCTTTTAATCGATAATAGGATAGAGGCAAAGGATATTTAATATAGCCAAACCAGGTATTATACACAACCCGATATAGGGTGCTTCCAAAAACATCACCGATTTTTGCCTCTTTGCGCCAAAAGCCAAGCTCGCCGGAACTAGTGATAATTAAGGGGCGGCCATCTAAAGAGTGGGCTAAATCAAATTCTTGTTTTAAGAATCCTTCGTCAAGTGGCGGACAAACGCCAAAAGTCCCCAAAAAAGCTTCATTCTCTATTTGCCAATATTCAATACTGGAGCGATCGCGATAACGCTCAATCGCCTTTTTAATCATATTTAAAGTAGCCACCCTAGCTTCCACGTCAGTTTTCCTATTTAACCACGCCGGACTGTGACATTCTGGCCAGCGTGGGATTCGTCGACCCAAACTAATAACAAAACGAGCATTTCTCTTTTCGCCTTCAGCTAATAAATAATCATAATTAGAAAAATCAAATTTCCCTTCTTCTTTTTCAATTTCATCCCAATAAATCGGAATTCTAATATATTTAATTCTTAGTTGATCTAAAATAGCGTTATAGGTCTCTTTCCAATCCAAGCCTAATTCTTCACAAAATTTAGTGGAGAAAGTCGCGCCAAAAAAATTTGGCCGATGCTTCAAATCAATGTTCAGGGGATAATAATTAGCAACTTTAAAAAACCAAAATAATAAAATTAATAATAAAACGATGGCCGCATGCCAAACTTTAGGACAAAAATTTCTTTTTTGTTTGTCGGTCATAACTTTAAAGAGTAATAAAATAAAGACCCAGGGCAATAATAAAAACTGCTAAAGATTTTTGTAAAACGAGCCGCCAAGAAAAGGTCTCTTTTAATAATTTAGGCGACATGATCGCTAGGCCAGCGCTAATAATTAATAGAAAGGCATACTGTACCCCTTGTAAGGCATTAACTAGAGCGACTGAGCCTAAAAAGACGGCATAACCTTGCAAAACAAAACCAGTTGAACCAAGCGTCTGATTGAAAATAACTAAAAATTTATTTTGCTTAGGACTGGATTTTTTAAAATTAGCTAAAATCGCTTGCCGATCTATTTTTTTGATCAAAAATAATAAAACAAATAAAGCGGCACCCAAACGATGCCAAATAAAAGCGCTTAAAAATGGTTGATCACCATAAGAATACTTAGAGGCGATAAAATAGAGCGAATAAGCTAGGGCCGACAAAAGAGCAATGCCTAAGCCGCCTGTTTTAGCTTCTTGGGTTAGTTTTAATTTATTAAAGACTCTAGCTAAATAACTGCGCTTCACTGGCAAAAAAGCAATCACAAAAACGCCGATTAGCAGAGCGCCAACTCCTAGCCACTGATTGACCGAAAAATGTTCTTTAAGGAAAAAAATAGAAAAAATTAGAGAGAAGACTGGCGTCAGACCACCAATAAAAACTAAAATGCGCGCTGCTTCGCCACGACGCAAAGCTTCATATAGAAGCCAAAGAGCTAAAGCAAACACAGCTCCGGTAAGCATATTAAAGAGAAACGACCAAATTCCAGGCCAATTTAAATACCAAGGAGCTAAGGCGAAAATCACCATGCCTAAAGTACAAGCAATAAAAGCATAAGCCTTACTATTTTTCAAAACATTATCGACTAAAAATTTATCTAATAAATTAGCAATCGCTAATAATAGATAAGCAGCTACCGCCACGACTATCCAAGACATAGATTAATTATCTTATTAAATTAACAATTATTTTGTTAACAATTTTTCAATATTATAGGCACCCATTTGTTCGGCGTTTAAAAAACCATCAACAGCGGCCCGAGCTAAACGACCAGATTCCAATAAATCCGGCAACCACTCAGTGACATATTCCGGCTCTAAGCTATCAATGCCGGCACCCATAGATAACAACCATTCCCGATTAAAATCTTCTTGGCTGCCGACTGGCGTCGAGATAATAATTGGCAAACCCAGGGCGCAATAAAAAGATAACTCCGAAGGTTTAGTCCAAAGAATATCAGTTTCCCTTAATGCCGAATTAAAAATTTTAAAATATTCTATCTTATCGGGAGCAAAAATTATTTGTACATCAGTTCCCTCTTTTAATTTATTATTTTTTACAGCCGCCCGGAAATAGTCTCTAACCTCGGGTCGATTGCCGGCCACTAAATTAAGCCTGAATTCCTGGTTCTTGATTTTAACCTTTAATTTATTAAGTAACTGGGCACCAATCTCTTTTTGGGCACCAGCGCCGCCAACCGCAAAAGTAATTGTTAGCGGCCGGGAACTAATAACTTTTTGTGGTTCAATTGATTTTATTAAAGCTTGATAATGCTCTTGATATTCCCCTTTTGGATCAAGATTAAAAATTCTTTTCAGTAAATCAGTTTCTAAAATTTCTTTATTAACACCAATATTTTCTAGGGGCAAAGGAAACCCAGTCACAATAATATTATTTGGGCTAACGCCATACATTAAAAATCTTTCTCTAACTTTTTCGCTGGGTACTAAAAATTTTGTTCGGCTAGTTTTAGGATCAAGCGGCGCCCAAGCGCGAGAAGCATCCGTATCGCAAATTATACAATAGATATCACCTTGATAATTATGGTATTCGGCAATGTAAGCGGCCACAAAAAAGGTTGTCACAAATGGCAAGCCGCTAATATTTAATTTTTCAATCAACGTTTTTCCTAAACCTTTCTTAATAAACTTATAAAAATATTTTTGCTGGGTAGTCGGCCGGGAAAGATCACGAAAAGGGTAAAAAGGAAGGATCTTTTGGAAAGCGTCCATGATGGCGAATACTAAAACACCTAATAAAGGGATCTTCTTAAAACGAGAAATCTTTTCATACGAGCGCAAACTATTAACCCAGTATTTTTTTTCCCAATCAGGGATACCCTCATAATCGTTAATGGTAATAATTTCGCCGGCGCTTAAATTCATGAGAGGATAAGCAGCTCGTTGGTGGCCATAGCCCATATCAGCCGCGACTAAGTTTATTTTTTTTAAAGTCATACTGATATTATAACAAATATTAATAATTCTTAGCCACAAAACTTTTACCGGTCTTCATTTGTAAATATTGATACGCGCTCAAAGCCGCAACAGTCGCCTGCCCCATAGCAATAGTGATTTGTTTAAATTCACAATCGGTTACGTCCCCGGCCGCAAACAAACCAGGAGTTTTAGTTTCTGTTTTACTATTAACAATTATTTGATTTTTATCATTTCTTTCCACTAAATCGACGACTAAATCAGTACTAGCAATCCGCCCCACCTCAATGAAGACGCCATCTAAACTCAGTTCCCTTTCTTGATTAGTTTTATTATTAATAACAACCATTTTTTCTACTTTTCCTTCACCAGAAATATTTTTTATTTCGGTATTTAAAAGTAATTCGATGTTGGAGCGCTCTTTCACTTCATTAACTAAAACGTCAAAAGCCTTAAAGCCTTCATTGCGATGAATCAAATAAACCTGGGTGGCAATTTTTGATAAAACTTCAGCGGCATCTAAGGCTGAATTACCGCCGCCAACTACAGCCACCTTTTTATTTTTATAAAATGGTCCATCGCAATTGGCGCAATAAGAAACTCCTTTGCCATTAAATTCTATTTCGCCGGAAACCGCTAAACGCCGTGGCGATAAACCCATAGCGACAATAACTGTCTTAGCTTCAAACGTTTCTCGATTAGTATAAAGCAAAAAATTACCTTCAACAGTTTTCTCAATCTTCTTCACTTCATCGTTTTTCATTTCCACCCCAAAATTAACAACTTGTTGTTTAATCTTGTTGATAAGCTCAAAACTATTTATTTTCTCAAATCCCGGATAATTTTCAATTTCATTAGCCCAGACCATTTGACCACCCAGCTCTTTACCAATTATTAAAGTTTTCATTTCTCGACGAACCGCATAGATACCGGCAGTCATCCCAGCCGGTCCCGATCCGATAATTATCAAATCATACATAAAAATAATCTAAAAAATATTTAAAGATATCTTAATTATAAAGTTTTTTTTAGTTTTAAGCAAACCAAATTTTAATCAAATAAAAAACAAATATAAACCGAATATTTAATATAAACTTAACATAGTAAACAGCTTTTCCACAGTTTGTCCAAAAATGTTATTTATTTAATATTAGCTAAATTATCATGATAAGTCTACACAAACGTGGACTTATCAGACATTCCTGTTGATAATTGTTCCTTAAAGAACATTTATTAATTTATAATTTGACTTTAGTTAGCTCTAATAATATAATCAGATGACAATCAAATATAGATACTAGATGTTCATTGAAAAATTTATTAAGAAAACTATTGAGTACCAAAATATTGGCGGCTGGAACGAAATATCGATTAGTTTTATTGTTATGTTGTTTTTAACAATTATCCAGGCAATCGGTCTGTGGAAACAAAAAACAAAAATAGGGAAAACTGGAGAAAAGACTTCGTTGTCTCTAATTCTTTTTTCTTTTTTGTTTTCATACTTCATAGACTACGGAATATATGGGATATACAAATATAGTTTAACAATCATACTCAGTAACTTTTTCTTGGGATTATTCTTTATACCAATAATCATTAAAATAATAAAGCATCAAAAGAGCGAAAACGGTTTTTCTAAAATTGAGCTAATAATCGCCCCCTTTTCCCTGCTCTTAATCCCAGGAATCATCTTCATGACTGATAAAGATTTATTTTTAACTATTTTGTTATTCTTCTCTGGATTAAGCTTAATACCACAAGGTATAAAGTTTCTAAAAACTCGTGGTTCTAATGACTTTGAACCATTATTTGTTTTTAGTTTTCTCCTCAGCGCAATAGTTTGGTTAATAGTTGGTCTAAAAATAGATAGTCAGGCACTAATAAGATCCAGTATCCCGACAATTTGTCTAACTGGGATATCTTTAGGACTGTATTACCTTAACCAACTAATCAATAGAAAAAAGTCCGACTGAATAATAGTAAGCGGGCTTTTTTGTTAGTAGATTACAATGAGTATCTCACTCAGCCACCGCCGTCATAAGTGCGGCGGCTTCGTTTCGTCCTAGGTTGGCGTCCGACCTGCCCCCGGCAGGTCGTCCGACACTCACTACGCTTCGGTCTGCTGACCTTCGGCTAAGCTCGCTTCCAACCTGTTCAAGTCCCTTCAGGGATATCTTCTAACTAAAACAACCACACGGAGTGTGGTTGTTTTAGTTAGTGGACCATAAGGGACTTGAACCCTTGACCTCTTCCATGCCATGGAAGCGCTCTAGCCAACTGAGCTAATGGCCCATTCTTTTATAAATGTTCCTTAAAGAACATTTTTAATTTAGTAGCCAATCATAGGCTAAAACTATACATATATAATACCCAAACTATTTAAAAAGTCAATAGGGAAGTATTATAATATTTTTAGTTATTTGTCAATTATTTGACATAAAAACATTAGTGTGTCCTCGCCAGGAATTGAACCTGGATTTAGAACTTAGGAGATTCTCGTTCTATCCGTTGAACTACGAGGACGAAATTTTCTTAGTGAATTTTAGTAATCTAATTAATTAATAATTCTAAAAAAAATAACTAGTTACAAATAAACATAAAATTATTCTATAATAATTCAGACATTTTTACAATCAATTAGTTTTTTTCTTTCTTTGACAAATGGCTTAAATTAGCCTAAAATAAAAACATAATTACTATCTAATTTAATCTTAATAAAAATCTAACTATATGTTTAACAAAGAAAACAAATTAGAGAAGTTTAAGGATGCCGAAACTGTAATCGGCGGGTCTGTTAAGATGAAAGGTAATTTCCAAGGGCAGGGAAACATTATTATCGAAGGTGCTCTAGAGGGATCTCTTAAAACTGAGGCCAACCTCTTTGTCGGCGATAAAGCCAGAGTCGTAGCTAATATTGAATCTAAGGACGCGATTATTAATGGTGAAGTCAGAGGAAATGTAAAAGCTAGAAATTATTTAGCTATCGGCGGAACAGCAAAAATCTTTGGTGATGTCCAATATAGCGAAATATCGATTGAAAAAGGCGCTTCAATCAACGGCCAACTTTTAATGATTGTTGATGATCATCGCCGCCACGAGAAGAAAAACGAAGAAAAAGAGATCGAAGCGGAAAAATAATTATCTTCGTTAAAAAATTCTATGCACGTCTATATTTACGATGACTATTTAAATAAGAGTAAATACAATAAGGCGATTAACCGGATGGAAATCCGGTTGACTGATTTAGGGTTGAATGGGAAAATCATTCGTCTAGGCGGTATTAAAAATATCAAGGGAACTATTCAAAATGAAATAAAATTAGGCGCTAAAACAATTATTGCAGTTGGCAATAATCAAACCATTAATAAGATAATCGGCGCAATTATTGATACGGATATTTATGGTGACTTTCAGAAAAAAACTCTTTTAGGAATTATCCCCATTGGTAGTGATAATTCTATTGCCGCCTCTTTTGGCATTAAAAACGAAGAAGAGGCTTGCAATATTTTGCTGGCTCGCCGCATTGAAAAAATTGATTTAGGTTTAGTTAATAATCATTATTTTTTGAATCAGGCGTCCATCCAAAGTTTAGGAACAACTCTAGAGATTGCTGATTATTCTTTAGAGATAACTGAAAAAGGGGAACTAAAAATAATTAACCTATTAAGCGATCCGAAAGAGATTATTAAATCAAACCCTCATGATGGTTTGTTAGACATCCTTGTCAGAACTCGTAAAAAAGACCAAACCTTTCTAACGGTTAAAAAAGTAAAGATTAGTAACCCGGAGAATAAATTAATTATTGACGGTGTTTTAGAAATTCCCACACCCGCCGAAATTACTATTATGAGAGACAAAGTAAATGTGATTGTCGGCAAAGATCGTCTCTTTGAATAAATTATTTCTAAATAAAAAAGACCGACTTAAACGGGTAGGCAAGAAAATTTCTTCTAGGCACTTTCGAGCGCAAAGCCAGAAAAACCCTAGCAAGAAAATCCCCATGCTTGTCGTGCCTGACCCGTTTAAAACGGTCTTTTCTAAAAAATCATTTTTTAAATGACCTATTAATATATCATAGTATATATACTTTGTCAATACCTTTTTCCACAGATTAATAACAATAAAAAGACCTTTAATTAAAAGGTCTTTTTATATAAATACTAGTTGAAATTATTTGTTTTAAACTTTAATGACTACTGGTAAAACCATGGGGCGACGCTTAGTGGCATTAAACAAAAATTGCCCAATGTCATTGCGAATCTTATTCTTTATATAATCATCATCAGCAGCGCTCATTGGGTTTTTATCTTTAACAATTTTCTTTACTTTCATTCTTGTCTTCTCGATTAAATCTCGATTTTCTTTCATATAGACAAAACCGCGAGAAATCAAATCAGGATTACCGATTATTGAACCGGTTTTAGAATCAATCGTCGCGATAATAACGATCATGCCATCTTCAGCCATCATCCGTCTATCGCGTAAAACTATTTCTGAAACATCACCAACTCCTAATCCATCGACCATCACATAATCAGTCATGACTTTTTCTTTAGTCAGCGTCGCGACTGTTTTGCCAGTTGCTAATTTATGAATAGAAACAACCTGGCCATTATCCGCCACGAATATTTTTTCCTTAGGAATTCCAACCGTCTCGGCTAAATCAGCATTCGCCTGAAGCATATAATGGTTAGCCTCAATCGGCATGAAGTATTCCGGCTTGAATAAACGCATCGCTAATTTCAAATCTTCTTGCTTAGCGTGTCCGCCAGCATGGATATCGAACATTCGATAGTTAATAACTTTAGCGCCCTTACGAACCAACATATCCATTAAATTCTGGATAGTTCGTTCATTACCGGGGATGACTGATGAAGAGAAGAGAACCGTATCACCATATTTTAAAGTGATACTGCGATGCTCGCCATTAGCAACTCGCGTTAAAAAAGCATTGCTTTCTCCTTGAGCGCCAGCACCAATAATTAATACTTTATTATCCGGCAAACGATTTAATTCTTTATCCTCGACCAAAATCCGCGGGTTAAATTTTAGATAGCCAATCTGATGAGCAATCGCTACATTCTCGTTCATACTTCGCCCCTGAAGGTTAACACGGCGAGCATATTTCTCAGCCAAATCAAAAATCTTTTGAACACGACTAAGCTGCGAAGCAAACGTGCCAATAATAATTCGACCTTCAATCTTATCAAATAATTTACCAATTTCTTCGCCAATCGCTGATTCGGAAATTTGATAACCAGGATGAGTAGCATCGGTTGAATCAGCCATTAACAGCAAAACTCCTTGGCCGCCAATTTGGGCGATACGATTTAAATCTGCTGGCCGATCATTAACTGGAGAAAAATCAATTTTGAAATCGCCGGTATGGACAATTGTGCCTAAGTTAGTTTTTATAAGAACCGCAAAACAATCAGGGATTGAGTGATTAACCCTTAAAAATTCAATTTGAAAAGAAGCGCCTAATTTAATTGAATGTGTTTCATCAATCTCTTTAATTTTTAATTGTGGAGCAGTTTTATACTCTTGTTGTCGCTTACGGACTAATCCGGCGGTCATTTTACCCATAAACATCGCTGGGTTACCGATTTCGCCCATAATATGGGGAATACCACCGATATGGTCATAGTGACCGTGAGTGATAATTACCCCCTTAATCCAGTCTTTTTTGTCTTTTAGATAAGTGACATTAGGAATAATATAATCAATGCCGGGCATATCTTCCTCAGGAAACTGCAGACCCATGTCAATGATAATTATTTCTTTATTATATTCAATCACGGTCATATTCCGGCCGACTTCTTCCAAGCCGCCCAGAACCATAACGCGTAAAGGATTCCCAACCGGGCCGAACTCTTTTCTTTCCACCTTTTCAGGGTGATAGACGGGTTGCCGCCGCGGACTGGAAAAATTTCTCCGAACACTAGTCGGAGCAATTGGTTGTTTTGCAAACATGTTTTTAATTATTAAATTTTGTGAGTTATTTACAAACGCGGTTCGACGTTCTCCAGAGAACTACCACGTTAATTTTTTTTGAGTTTTTATATACCAACTAGCTAAATCGCTAAACCGATCCGCTGGTTCAATAATCATCGTACCGGTAAAGCCTTTAATTTTTTTGCTTTGGACATAAGTATAAGTTGGGGAATACAAGAAAACTACAGGAGCATCAGCCGTTAATATTTCTTGAAATTTTTGATATTTTATTTTTCGTTCTTCAAGGTTCGTAGTAACGCGCGCCTCCGCCAAAAGTTTATCGACTTCGGTATTATTATACCCCGCTAAATTTAAGCCTTTTGAACCGATCTGAGTAGAATGCCAAAAAGCATAAACATCCGGGTCGCCACCGATCGATTCGCCGTATAATAAAATTTCAAAATTACGATTCTTAATTAAATCAGCAGCCTGCTCGGAAAAGATTACTTTTAATTCTACTTTTACTCCGACGGCTTCTAAATAGTTCTTAATTTTCTCGGCGACCACTAAATTTTGGCCGGTATCAATGACGGTTAAAGTAGTGCTAGCTAAATTATCTTTTAAAATCGCCTGGGCTTCTGACGGCGAATAATTATATGTCTTTAATTGTTCATTATAAGCAAAGCTATTTTTTAAAATTGGTCCATCAGCGCGCGAATAGATACCGTTAAAAACTTCTTTGATAATCTGATCTTTATCAATCGCTTGATTTAAAGCGATTCGAACATTTTTATTAGCAAGCGCTTTATTTTTATTAGTATTAAAAAATAAAGCGACAACTTGCGGACGAACTAATTCGTGAAACCAAACTGAATTTTGGGCCAAGAGTTCTTGACGCTCAGCAAGTGGCAAATAATTCAAACCATCGAGCTGGTTATCATTAAATGCTTTAACCATTTCCAAGTAATCAACAAAAAATTTAAAATTGACAGTTTTTAAATAAGGCTTCTGCCCATAATAATCCTCATTCAAGACTAGATGATATTCCTTTAAATCACCGTCTTTATTCTTCACTAATGATTTAAACTTGTAAGGACCGGAACCAATTGGTTTTAAATTTAAATCAGTTAAACCAGCTGCATTCGGATTAACATTTTCCCAAATACTTTTCGGTAAAATACCGAAAGTCAAAAGTTCTAGGAAGGGAGCATATGGTTCAGCTAAAACAAACTTGATCGTTTCTTCGTTGACCTTTTCGAGCTCAACGGCCGCTAGGCCAGAACGAAGCGGAGAATTATAAGCAGGATTTTTTATTATATTAACAGTAAATAAAATATCATCAATAACTAATTTTTCGCCATTATGCCACTTAACATTATCTTTAATAGTCACCAAATATTCTTTCCCGTTAGGGCTAATATCAACCGCTTCGGCTAAATCATTAATTAGTCGACCATTCGTATCATATTTAAACAAGCTAGAATAAATTAAAGAACTTAAATCACTATCAACGTCTCGATTAACAGCATAAAGGGGATTGATCGTTTTTGGATAACCGACGACGCCCTCAGTATAATCGCCGCCCGTGATTGGCAGATACTGGAGATGGCTATTAATAAAAACTATACTTAAATAAACGGCGTTGACGATAATTAGCAGTACACAAATTTTAATTATTAAATTTTCTTTGGGATTTAAAAATTTTTTCAGATGTTTAATCTGCCCACCACTAGGGATCTTTCGCGGAGATAAAGTATACACTAATTTTTTGTCAATCTCCTGTTGGCTGATTTCTGACTTTTTAAAAACTCTAAAAACTTTAATTAATTGCTTATTAACAGATAGCTTCCTAAGAATACCAAAAAAGGGAAGAGCCTGTTTCGCCCTTTTTACAAAAACAAAAATTTTATTTAAGAGTTGATTCACAAAAAGCGCTTATGCTTTTATAAAGAAAACACTTAGAGATAATAAAATGAAAATTACGGCTAAAACAATAGTCGCAATAAAAAGTTTTTTTTCTAAACCGCGTTTAGTAAGATAAACACCGCCAGTTCCACCGAAAACTCCGCCTAGACCAGCGCCGCGATTTTGCATTAAGATAGCCACCATTAAAAGAACCGCGACAATAATTTGAATAATTTTGATCCAAAACATCATATTATTTATTAATCTTAGTGATTAATGCTTTTAAGGTCTCTTTATTATTTACGGCTAGATCGGCTAAAATCTTCCGGTCGACTTCAATTTTATTAATTTTTAATAAATTTATGAAACGAGAATAAGAAAGTCCATATTCACGAACAAAGGCATTGATTTTAATCTGCCATAAACCACGCATAGTTCTTTTCTTCTTGCGGCGATCAACATAAGAATGCGCGCCGGCTTTTGTTCGAGCTGTTCTGGCTAATTTAATTAATTTTTTGCGACCCCACTTATAACCTTTAACTGCTTTTAATAACTTCCGTCTCTTTTTAACATGGGTCATTCCGCGCTTTACTCTAGGCATATATTCACTTATCTTAACTCGTCAAAAACGAGTGATTAATTAATTATAAGGAGTTAACATTTTAATAGTCTTTTCTAATGTTCTGGTAGTTGTAATATCTAAACGTTTTTTGCGGGTCGCGTTGCCAGAATCACGAGAATTAAAATGATCCTGCCCGCCCTTTCTTTGTTTTAATTTATTAGTAGCAGTTTTCTTAAAACGCTTAACGGTTGCTTGATGAGTCTTTATTTTTGGCATATTTTTATAGATTAAAAAAACAGGCAGACACCTGAATTTAACGGTCTTTACTTTTTATTGATCAATATAATAGTAAATCTTCCACCCTGATTTGTCAAGGGTTGTTCTGCCTCTAGTGTTAGGCCTGGCGTAGCCTGCAACTTAGCTACAAAACCTCTAATGATTTCAGCGGCTTTCTGGGGATACTGTCTTTCCCGACCTCTTAAGATTAACTCGATTTTAACCTTATCGTCTTTAGTCAAAAACTTTTCAGCCTGGATGATTCTAAGGTCTAGATCATGTTCACTGATTCGGAAGGAAAGACGAATATTCTTTGTTTCTACCTTTTTTTGTTGAACTTTTTGACGATGCGCCTGCTTTTCTTTCTCGTATTTTAGTTGACCCAAATTAACAATTTTTACCACCGGGGGCTCAGCTTTTGGGTTAACTTCAACTAAATCTAAATCAGCCTCCTGGGCTTTTCCTAGAGCATCGCTAATTGACATTATTCCTAAGGCATCATTATTTTCATCAATTACAAACACTTCCGGGACTCGAATCTGATGATTTGCTCGAAAACTTGGTTCTTCTTTTTTACTTTCAACGCGGTGAAATTTAATACGCATGTTTTTATTGATAATTTATACTCTATTTATATCTTAAAAACCCTCAAAAGTCAACTTAGAAATACGTGTAAAAGAAGTGGAAAAAAGACCTCTTGACAGCTAAAAGGGATTAGTATAAAATAAGGTTATTAAAAATAAAACATAATATCTTAGTAAAAAACAAGATATTTAGATATCTCTGTTTTTTTCTGACTATTTGGGCCCTTTAAAAATTTTATAACAACAATCATGGTGATGGTTTAATTTTGATGCTAATTGGCATCAATTCGTAAATATAAATTTTGTCCGTTTTTTAAACGGAATCTATATATCATGAAAGCTTTAAGCTTTCATCGAGTCAATCAAATTTTTAGAGAGTTTGATCCTGGCTCAGGATGAACGCTGGCGGCGTGTCTAAGGCATGCAAGTCGAATGCCTGTAGCAATACAGGCATGGCAAACGGGAGAGTAACACATTGGCAATCTACCCCTAAGACGAGGATAACCTTGCGAAAGCGAGAGTAATACTCGATAGTATTAAAGAGCACAAGCTTTTTAATTAAAGCTCCGGCGCTTAGGGAGGAGCCTATGGCCTATCAGCTAGTTGGTGAGGTAACGGCCCACCAAGGCTACGACGGGTATGGGGTGCGAGAGCATGGCCCCACTCACTGGGACTGAGACACTGCCCAGACTCCTACGGGA
>Ga0172368_10002678_pt1 | contig 22351 bp, 12 predicted proteins | sample Lak11m_FD_114540 | JGI IMG/M metagenome (GOLD analysis project Ga0172368, IMG submission 114540) | Freshwater microbial communities from Kabuno Bay, South-Kivu, Congo - kab_022012_11m | ecosystem: Environmental > Aquatic > Freshwater > Lake | place: Democratic Republic of the Congo: South-Kivu...
ACTTTCACCCTCTGGAAAACTTCACACTTGTTGTGCTGTCGTTCAGATAAATTTGTATTATTGCACTTTTTCAACAGCTTACAACAAGTGTGCGCTGCATGATGCTCATGCAGGGCACACACGGTAGGGACAACCCGTTGGGTTGTACCTACCACAAGGACGGACAACCCATTGGGTTGTCCCTACAACAATTCATTCGCCAGGTTCGCCAGCTCTGATCTTTCGCCTTTTTCAAGCCGTATATGGGCATAGATATCATGCTTTTTCACCCGGTCGATCAGTGTAGAGAGCCCGTTTGACTGGGCGTCGAGGTAGGGTGTATCGATCTGGTAAATATCACCGGTAAAAATGATCTTTGTATTTTCCCCGGCCCGTGTGATGATGGTCTTTACTTCATGGGGGGTCAGATTCTGTGCCTCATCCACGATGAAACAAACGTTTGAGATGCTGCGCCCCCTGATATAGGCCAACGGCGTGACCACCAGCTTTTCATTTTCCACCGCTTCGGTGAGCACCTTGTATTCCTTGTCCTTTTCGCTGAACTGACTCTGTATGAATTTTATGTTATCCCAGAGGGGCTGCATGTAAGGGTCGAGTTTCGACTTGATGTCACCCGGAAGGAAACCAAGGTCCTTATTGCTCAGAGGGACGATCGGCCTCGCGAGGTAGATCTGTTTAAAATTGCGTTTCTGCTCAAGCGCCCCGGCTAATGCAAGCAGCGTTTTCCCGGTGCCGGCAATACCCTGCATCGTGACCAGTTTCACATTGGGATTCAGTATGGCATGAAGGGCAAACACCTGCTCGGCGTTGCGCGGATTTATTTTGTAGCAACTTTTTTTCTCGATCTTTTCAATCCGCTCGGTAAGCGGATTATAAAAAGCCAGAACGGAACTTTTGCCGTTTTTAAGAATGAAATAGTGGTTCGGGATCGGATTTTTAATGCCAATGTCCTCCGGCAGACACCATCCGGCTTCATAAATGATGTCGATGATCGTTTTATCCATGCCCTCGATCAGGGTCTTTCCCGAGTACAGCCCTTCCAGATCCTTGATCTTGCCGGTTTCAAAATCCTCGGCGCAGATGTTTAGTGATTTAGCTTTCAGGCGCAGGTTCACATCTTTGGAAACCAATATGATCTTTTTCCCGGGGTTTTCAGCCATCATCACCAGGGCGGCATTGAGGATACGGTGGTCGGGCTTGTTCTCTCCAAACACTTTAACGGCGTCGAGTTCGCTTTGTTCATTCATCACCACCTTGAATTTTCCGCCTTTGGGTATCCCGAGTGATATCCATTTGGTCAGCGTGGCTTTGTTCGACAACCGGTCGATGATCCGGATGAATTCACGTGCTTCGAAATTGATGGTGTCGTTGCCCTTTTTAAAATTATCGAGCTCTTCCAGCACGGTGATCGGGATGGCGACATCGTTGTCGTCAAAGCTTCGGATCGCGCTATGGTTGTAAAGAATTACAGATGTGTCGAGTACGAAGATCTTCTTCGTTTTGAGGTTCTTTTTTACCATGAAACGGGGTTTGATGCGTCCAAATGTAATGTAAGAATTGCCGGTTGAAGCTTGTCCGGCACAGAAGATATAAACAGTTTGTTGTTAATGTGGTTCATGTATAGTTGTTAACTGACCTCTCCCCGACCCTCCCCTTGGAGGGGAGGGAGACCCTTTGCCAAATTTGAAGTATTTGTATTTCAATACAATGCGGAATTGATTTTTCTTTATTTGCAATGAAACATACATGTTAGATGTCAACGATCCTCGTCCCCCTCCCCTCCAAGGGGAGGGTCGGGGAGAGGTCGTTTGCGATCAAGGAAAAAGTAGAATTAGTTTACGCCATCTCAAGCTCAACAATCATATCATGAGGCGCCGTGTTGTTGCCGCCGAAATAGGGAAAGAGCCTGAAACAGAGGTTCGGATCGGTTTTGTTATTGTCCATCCGGATGGTTACATCGTTCACCGTCAGGAAATATGCGCCATCCCTGCTTTCGATTTTACCGGTTATCGTATCCCCCACGTGGACCGATTTGATGAAGGCAATGGTGAATTTCTGCCCCTCTTTTTTTTCATCATACGTATATCCGGATACTTTGATCATGCCCGGAGTTTCAAAGTCGGGCACCCAGGTAAGACGCACTGAGTTGTTATGATGATTGGTGCCAAAACCGATCCCCGCCAGCTTGTTCTGGTCCAGGTCTTCCTGGTTGCGGGCTGGTGACCACCAGCACTCATTGCGAAACACAAACCGCAGCGACATAGTTTTGATCTTCCAGCCGATGCCGCATATCTTTTCAAAAATGCTCATGGAAGCATAATGGTTGCCTTTTTTTATTTCATAGAATCTCATGGACATTGATTTTAACGTTTGGTTAAAGGAAGGTTGTCTCATTAAACAACTCATTCATGACAGTCGGATTTTCCGGAGAGATCAATAGTGATGGCATGCTTCCCGGCTTCAAGGTATTTGCAGTTATATTTCTGTATCTGGTGGAAATCAATCAACAAAAAGACAATCAACGTTTACAAAAAATATGCGTATTGTGCTAGCTGGTAAATCTTTATACTTGTTATGAATTAATTCGATTAGATTTTCACTTTGACGTCCCATAAACGTTGTCCAGAATACAACAAGAAAGTAATTATATTTTGGATCACGTAATCCATTAGCAATGCCAAATTTTGAGGAAGTAAAGAACCTATCTATTCTATCAAAAGTTAGCAAGGAATCAATGGGTATTGCAGTTTTTGGAGGCATTGAATCTAAGATATTGTTATTATTCCACTCCAGATTTGGAAACCCTCCACAATAACAATTATTGTGAAATGAAATTAATATACCATGTTTATCAAAGAAGAGTAGTTGCAAAGGCTGTAAATGATTTTTATATACAATTGAACTTGAATCACACTGTTTAATATTAAGATTGTGAGACTTCCCGATACTATGCAAATAGTCTTGATACTGATTGCTTAAAATAAAAAAATCATCACTTGGAATACCATATTCAATACCTATGTGAATAATCTGATCAGTTGAATATTTCTTTGGTGATTTAATGCCATATGCTGACAGGAGTGCTTTAGAACAACTTGATAAACTCCACAATAACGACAACAGAATGAGCACTTTAAAAATTAGCTTACTCGTTTTTATCATAATCAAAATTATGTATAGAAATGGTTAACACATTGGGACAATTATCATCCTTCGGGGAGTTCTTTTGGCGGTATTTTAAGCAACCTTTTTGTTAACTATACACGAATCAACTTTGGGCTATTGATCAAAGACAGAAAGTACCTCATTCCAGGAGAGCACTTTATATCCCAGATATGAAAAAGATTCATCTCCGCCATAAACGATCACTTTTTTTATGGGTAGACCTTTCGATATGTTGTCCATAAACCGCAAAACTTTCTCTTTTTCAGTGCTGAATGTTCTTGCAGATTTTATTTCAAGAAAAACCAGGTCAATTCCTTCATAGATGCAATCAATCTCATTTTTATTGTTATCGCGGTAAAACCAGAGGTTAGGTGGTTGTGCCTGGTTATATCTGTGCTTTACCATTTCCATGATCATCATGTTTTCAAAAAGGCTTCCTTTCAGATAGTGCGTCTTCATTTGCTCCGGATCATGTATGTTCAGCAGGAAGGACGCGAGCCCGGTGTCGGTGAAGAATAATTTGGGCGATTTAATGATCCGTTTACTGAAATTATGATAATAGGGCTGAATCAGGAACAGGATATAGGTTGCCTCCAACAGTGAAATCCATCCTTTGGCAGTATTTACGCTTATACCTGCATCTTTAGCCAATGAACTGTAATCAAGCAGTTGCCCTATCCTGCCGGCACAAAGTCTGACAAAGTTGGCAAATTGATTCAGGTCCTGAATATTCCGAATCTGTCTCACGTCCCTCTGAACATACGTTTCAAAATAAAAAGGGAAAAAATCACCTGGTTGAATATGATGGTCGAACATTCGGGGATAGAATCCCGTAAACATCCATTCTTCATAAGGCCTTCCTTTCAACTGCGTGAACTGTGAAAGTTCTTCCAACCCAAATGGCAGCAATTTCAGAACCGCCGTTCTGCCGGCAAGTGACTGAGAGATTTTCTCTGATAGTAATAAACTTTGCGATCCGGTGAGGATAAACTGTCCGTTGATCTGATTTTTATCGGTGATCTCCTGGATGTATGAAAGCAGTTGCGGCACATTCTGAACTTCATCGATGATCATCTTTCCTGTTTCCGGAGAAAAAAAACTGGCAGGATCATTCATCGCTCTTTCCCTGACAACCTGATTCTCCATTGTCAAATACTGGTGTCCAGGAAAAATCGACTTTACAAGGGTGGTTTTTCCTGATTGCCTCGGACCGATGATGGTTATTACCGGATATTTCCCTGCAAGCCTGATTATATTGTCTGTAATCGCCCGGTGTATCATACCGTAAAATTATACAATATTGCAATTGAAATGCAAAAATGTTTAAAATATTTCACACCCTTGATTGACTTTCAGTTTGATCGGAGTACCGACGGCCGGCTAATCCCAAACTTTGTACTTCGTCTTTCGTACCTCGTCCTTCGCGTTGTACAGCACTAACTCAGAAGTCAGGAGGTTGACTTTTATATCCTTCTCAGGCAAAGTGTTCCCGAATCGAAATGTTAAACGATCGCTTGCAGGGTTGGGAAATACTGATAATTCAGGAAGCACATTCTTTTGATTTAGGCTGGTTAACGTGCTGTCAAGACGGTCGTAATAAGTTGTATACGTTTCACCGTAATCACTGGAATAATAAATCCGGAGTGCGGCGTAATCATAGATATATAATCAATCATTGAAAATTACCTTAATTTTATGCCCCCGTAAATGTACTGATAAATTACATCAACCAAATGCAGCAACCAGCGAAAAAATTATTCCTTCTCGACGCCATGGCCCTGATCTACAGGGCTTATTTCGCGTTCAATAAAAATCCCAGGATGAGTTCAAAGGGGGTGAATACTTCCGCGATCTTTGGTTTTGCCAATGTACTTCTCGATTTGCTGAAAAAGGAAAAGCCCACGCACATCGGCGTGGCATTCGACACCATGGCCCCCACGATCAGGCAGGTCGGATTTGAGGCTTACAAAGCTCATCGTCAGGAGACTCCCGAAGACATCATCAAATCGCTTCCATATATCCACGAACTTATCGAAGGATTCAACATTCCGACCCTGTTTGTCGACGGCTACGAGGCCGACGATGTGATCGGGACGCTGGCCAAGCAAGCCGAAAAACAAGGATTCGTGACCTATATGATGACATCCGACAAGGACTTCGGGCAATTGGTGAGCGACCGCATCTTCATCTACAAGCCAGGCAAATTCGGTAGCGATATCGAGATCCTCGGGGTGAAGGAGGTCTGTGAAAAATTCAGCATCAGCCGCCCCGAACAGGTCATCGACCTGCTTGGATTGTGGGGCGATGCTTCCGACAACATTCCCGGGATTCCCGGCGTGGGTGAAGTGACTGCAAAAAAACTTTTAGCCGAATTTGACTCTGTCGAGAATCTCATTGCCAATGCCGGGAAGATCAGCAATGAAAAACTTCGCCAGAAGGTCATCGACTTCAAGGACCAGGCCATGATATCGAAACAGCTTGCCACCATCATCCTGGATGTTCCTGTTGAATTCGACGAAACCAAGCTGATCATGGATCATCCGGATGAAGCACGGTTGAAAAAGCTGTTTGATGAATTGGAGTTCCGCACTTTTGCACAAAGGCTTTCAACATTTCTGTCATTGGCAACAGATGAGCCTTCTAAAATCAACCTGCAAAGTGAAAAAAACAAGGTGAAAAGCGAAGGAGGAACCGAGAGTCGATCAGCGGTACATGACCTTTTTTCCGAAACACAGGATACATTTACGACAGGCGGTGCGGATCCAAAATCCGAAATCCAAAATCTGAAATCTGAAATCCCGAATCCCGCATCCCGCCTCAGCGACATTACCTCGACCTCTCACGATTATCTTCTCGCCGACACATCCGAAAAGAGGGCACACCTTATTGCACAACTTGAAAAGCAGGAATCTTTCTGCTTCGATACCGAGACAACCGGGGTGGATCCCAATTCCGCGGAACTTGTCGGAATGTCATTTTCATGGCAACCTCATGAGGCATTCTACGTTCCGCTTCCGGATAATTACGACGATGCATTGGTCATCGTTACGTCGTTCAAGCCGGTACTTGAAAATAAAAAGATCCAGAAGATAGGCCAGAACCTGAAATTCGACATCTCCATCCTGAAATGGTATGATGTGGTGGTACATGGGCCGTTGTTCGACACCATGCTGGCCCATTACCTCATTCAGCCCGACATGAGGCACGGGATGGATCTGCTTTCTGAAACGTATCTGAATTACAAGCCTGTTTCAATCGAGGAACTGATAGGGAAGAAAGGTCAATCCCAGCTTAGCATGCGCACCGTTGATGTTGCGACGGTGAAGGAATATGCAGCCGAAGACGCGGATGTGACCTTTCAACTGAAGCAGGTGTTTGAACCCCTCCTCAGGAAAACCGGCACTCTTGAACTCTTTGACAACATCGAGGTTCCTCTGATCCCGGTGCTGGCATCCATGGAGGCCGACGGGGTGCGGATCGATCCCGGCACGCTGAACGAATACTCGCATGCGCTTGAAAAAGAGATCAGTGTCCTTATATCTGACATCCATGAACTGGCAGGCACCAGATTCAATATTTCGTCTCCGAAGCAGTTGGGTGAAATTCTTTATGAAAAGCTGAAGATCGTTGAAAATCCGAAACAAACAAAGACGAAACAATTCAGCACCAGCGAAGATGTACTGTCAAAACTTGAACAGAAGCATCCCATCATTACCAAGATCCTGGAATACCGTTCGCTGACCAAACTGAAGTCAACTTACGTGGATGTGCTCCCAACACTTGTCAACCCGCGCGACGGAAGGGTGCACACCTCTTACAACCAGGCGGTAGCCGCGACAGGCCGGCTGAGTTCAAACAATCCGAATCTTCAGAATATCCCGATCAGAACTGAAAAGGGTCGTGAGATCAGGAAAGCATTCGTACCCCGGAATAACAGCTATTTACTGCTTTCTGCAGACTATTCCCAGATCGAACTCCGCATCATTGCCCACCTGAGCGGCGATAAGGGTATGATCGGTGATTTCAAACTCGGACTTGACATTCATGCGGCCACCGCTGCAAAGGTGTATGGCGTTTCTCTGGAGGATGTGACAAAGGAGATGCGCCGGAACGCCAAAATGGTCAACTTCGGGATCATTTACGGAATATCGGCATTCGGACTGTCGGAACGGCTTAACATCCCCCGCAAGGAGGCTGCCGGGATCATTGAACAGTATTTTATGAAATACCCCGGCATCAAGGCATATATGGACAAGACCATTGAATCGGCCCGCCGGAACGGGTATGTGGAGACCATGATGAAACGCCGCCGTTACCTCCGCGACATCACCTCGGGCAATGCAACGGTACGCAGCTTTGCCGAACGCAACGCGATCAATGCCCCCATCCAGGGAACGGCAGCCGACATGATCAAGATCGCCATGATCAATATTTTCAACGAAATGGAACGGCTGCAGCTTAAATCCAGGATGATCCTGCAGGTCCATGACGAATTGGTATTTGATGTGCATAAGGATGAAACGGAAACGATTAAGCCGATCATTACCCGGGGCATGCAGAATGCCATCCCCCTCGATGTTCCGGTGTTGGTGGATATGAATACGGGGAAGGATTGGCTGGAAGCACATTAATAGGGAATGCAGGAATGCAGGAATGCAGGAATGCAGGAATGCGGGAATGCAGGAATGCAGGAATGCAGGAATGCGGGAATGCAGGAATGCAGGAAATGAAAACAATGCAAACAATGAAGACAATGCAAGCTATGACTTACAGGAATGATATCCGTACGGTATTGACCCTGGATGCGGGGGGGACAAATTTCAGATTCAATGCCGTGCAGGCTGAGCAGGAGATGTTTGAGGAATTCAACCTTTCCGCAAAAGCCGGGAGCCTTGAAGAGGTACTGGAAACCATCATAGAGGGATTTACCGAAATTAAAAATAAAATGGTCAATGAACCGGTGGCCATCAGCTTCGCCTTTCCGGGTCCTGCTGATTATGAAAACGGCATCATCGGCGATCTGCAGAACCTGCCGTTCTTCAAAGGCGGCGTTGCCCTTGGCCCGATGTTACAGGACACATTCGGCATACCGGTATTCATCAACAACGACGGCGATTTGTTTGCATACGGGGAGGCCATTTCCGGGATCCTGCCCGTTATCAATAAAAAACTTGAAGAAAGCGGAAACCCTCACCGGTACCGGAATCTCCTTGGGGTGACTTTTGGAACCGGGTTTGGCGGTGGGATCGTAACACGCAACGGGCTGCTTTTTGGCGACAATAGCTCGGGTGCGGAGATCAACCGGATGCGCAACCGCACCTTTAAGAACTGGGACGCCGAAGAGAGTGTCAGCATCCGTGGGATCAAACGCGAATATGCAAACAACACCGGTCTGAACATGGCATCCTGTCCGGAACCGAAAGAACTTTTTGAAATCGGAATGGGCAGGTTAAAGGGCGACCGGCAGGCTGCAATTCTTGCTTTTGAGGCTTTCGCCCGCGATGCAGCCGATGCCATCGCGAATGCAATTACCCTTGTCGACGGACTGGTTGTAATTGGCGGGGGATTATCCGGGGCGTACCCTCTTTTCCTTCAAAAACTGGTCGATGAGATGAATTACCCATTTGATACCATGTCGGGTAAATCCCTGGAACGAATGGAGGTCGTGGCATACAACCTGGAGGATGAAACGGGATTGAAAACCTTTCTGAAGTCCACTTCGGTAAAGATCCCTGTTCCGTTTACGTCGCGCAAGGTGTTTTTCAACCCTGACAAAAAAATCGGAGTGGGAATTTCCCGGCTTGGCACTTCCAAAGCGGTTTCTATTGGGGCTTATGCTTTTGCATTGTCAAAACTTGACGGATAATTTACCCGCCGGCTAATTCTGAAAAACAAAACACCTGACATATTTTTATGTAGATACATGTATTAAAAACTTTTTTAATTAACTTTGTCAGGAAATTTTGCTTTCCATTAAACAAAACAAACCCAAACGTATGAAAAAAGCACTACTCTCTATTATTTTTCTGATGGCCACGATTTTCGTGATAGCTCAGAATGTACCCCGCGAAATGGTCGTGGTTGAAGTTGGTACCGGCACATGGTGTACCTATTGTCCCGGCGCAGCAATGGGTGTTGACGATCTCCTTGCAAACGGAAAAAAAGTTGCTGTTGTCGAGAACCACAATGGCGATGCATATGCCAATGCTTATTCCAACGCCCGTAACACATTGTACAACATTACCGGATACCCGACGGCAACTTTTGATGGAAACCAGGCGGTGGTCGGCGGAAGCCACACCGTCTCGATGTATTCAAACTACCTGCCAAAGTATAATGCGGCTATTGCCGTCGAATCACCGGTTGAAATGGAAATGTCGGAAACACACACCGGCCTTGATTATACCGTCACATGTACCATTACGAAAGTGGGTACGGTTACTGCCACCAGTGTGAAACTCAATTTTGCAGTTACACAGTCAGAGATCATGGTAAACTGGCAGGGTCAGACTCACCTGGAACATGTAAACCGCCTGATGGTCCCGAATCAGAATGGAACACTGATCGATTTTACCAGCGGCTCCGTTCAAACGGTCGTGTTGACATTTTCGATGCAACCCTCCTGGCCTCTTGAGAGTTGTGAATTTGTAGCCTGGTTGCAGAACATGGATGCCGGCCAGGGTAATATCCCGGGAGGTACGGTAAAAAAATGGACAACATTCCAGGGACAGAAACGTGGTGTAATTGACCTCAATGCTGATTTTACTGTTGTCTCAACGACAGTTAACACAGGCGCACCCGTTGTATTCACCAATACAACCTCCGGTGGCTATATCGGCGTTCCCGAAACTTACACATGGCTCTTCGAGGGAGGCAACCCCGCTACCTCAACGTTAAAAAATCCATCGGTGGTTTATGACCTTTGCGGCACCTATGATGTGACACTAATCGTTGACCGTGGCAGCCAGATCGATACCCTGATCCAGACCGACTACATTCATGTTCAGCCGGAGGTAACCGTGACTGCGGACCCCGGTCTCATTGCTTGCTGGTACCAGACCATCACCCTGGATGCGACTACTCCCGGCGCTGTTTCCTATCTCTGGACCCCTGGTGGAGCTACTACGCCCACCATCGATGTTACCTATCTTGAATATGGCATTGGGGCGCACGATTTCAGCGTTACGGTCGATATGGGTGATTGTGAAGGGACCAAAGCGGTTTCCACCTATCTGGATGCCTGTACCGGAATCGGTGATAAATCAAAGGATATTACAGTTTCCGTGTTCCCGAACCCCAGCCATGGTGAATTTACACTTGAATTAAATTCGACAAAAATGGTGGTTGCCGGTTTAAGCATCACCAATAACCTGGGAATGAAGGTGTATGCCGAAAATGATGTAACCATCAATGGTAAAACCCTAAAGACCCTGAACCTTTCCGGACTCAGTTCCGGTATCTACATGCTTATGCTTCAGAATGGTGAGACAAAAATTACCAGTAAAATCCTGATCAAATAGCAAGTCGGGCTTTTTGGTACTTACCAAAGAGGCGGTTAATAAAGTCTGAATTACATTCTTCACCGCTAAGACAAAAGGACGCAAATAATGGATAAACATTACTGTTTTTAGCGTCTTACTGTCTTAGCGGTGAATTTTCTTTTAGAAATCAAATTATCATGAAAAAAATAATCGCTGGTTTATTTTTTTGTCTCCTGGCTGTCACTCAGTTCGCCGGAAATGTTGAGAAAGTTTTTACCTTTTCACAAGTTACGGTTGGGCATAGCGGCCAGTATCAGACGATAACACTCGAACATACACTGCTCGCAGGGCTTTTTGGCGAACCCGTGTTACCCTATCACCAGGTGGCCATGATGCTGCCACCGGGGGAAAAGGCCGTCTCCATCGATATCCTTGGTGAATCGCTCACCCTAATCCCGGGAACATTTGAATTGTATCCTCAGCAGCTTATGCAACCCATTTCAAAGAACAGCGACGGGAAATTCATTAAAAAAGAAGCGGTATATCGTTCCGCTGCCGATTATCCGCTAGTCGCAACAGGTAATCTTATCTCCTCCTATCTGAATGGATATTCTTTTGCCCTTTCAACATTTACACCGGTGATCTACAACCCGGCAAAGAAAACCGTTTCATATTATCAAAAGGTGACCGTTCGCATCGGCACCCAACCTGACGTCAATGCCACCCTTGCCCTGAAGAACGCGACCTCCTCTGAAAATGCATTGAAAAGAGTCAGAATTTTTGCTCAAAACCCTGAGATGATGGACCGGTATCCGGTCAAGGGTAACTTAAAATCTGCCTACCAGATCCTTATTGTCACCCCGGCACAATTCCAGGCGGGATTCCAGGATTTGGTGGATTACTACAACAGCAAAGGTCTTACCACGCAGATCGCCACCACTGAATCTATCGCCAGCTTGGCCGGCCAGGATCTGCAGGAAAAAATTCGGAATTATATCATCGGCGAATACCAGGCCAATGGCATTGAACAGGTCGTCCTGGGGGGCGATGTGGAATTTGTTCCCTACCGGGGATTTTATTGTTATGTGATATCCGGTTCAGGTTACGAGGATTCCAACATCCCGGCCGATCTCTATTTTTCAGCCCTCGATGGCAACTGGAATACCAATGGCGACTACAAATGGGGTGAACCAGGCGAAGACGACCTTTTACCGGAACTCTCCGTTGGACGTATGTCATTCAGCAATGCAGGCGAACTGGCAAACATGGTTCATAAATCCGTATCCTACCAGGGAAATCCCGTGGCGGAGGAGATGAAAAAGCCCTACCTCGTTTCCGAATTCCTCTATGATCCTCCCATGACCTGGGGTTCCGATTATCTTGAGCTGCTGGTCGATGATCACAACGACAACGGATACAGCACCCATGGCATTCCATCGGCACAGAATGATATTACCCGGTTATACGACGGCCCATCCTACAATTGGGGAGCCGGAGAGTTATTAGCCGGGTTCAATGCCGGAAAATCGTTCATTCATCATTGCGGCCATTCAAATTCCAATTATATGATGCGGTTGTATAACTGGGATATCACCGACCAGAATTTTTCACAGGTCAACGGGATTAACCACAATTACCAGCTCCTGTACACCCATGGATGTATTTGCGGTGCTTTCGATGATTCTGATTGTATTGCCGAACTTTGCACCTCCATCTCCAATTTTCTGGCAGGGGGTGTTTTCAACTCCCGCTATGGATGGTTCAACCAGGGAACCACGGAAGGTCCCTCGGCCCATCTGCACCGGGAATTTATCAGCGCCCTATACAACCCCGATCCTGATTCTGCCATTGCAGAGCTTGGTTCCGCTCATACCATGTCAAAGATAAAAACTGCCCCGTGGGTGGGTCTTCCAGGTGAATTTGAACCCGGGGCACAGCGCTGGTGCTTTTATGATTGTAACGTATTAGGCGATCCTGCCTTGAAGGTTTGGATTGATAATCCGATGGTAGGAACCGTTGAACCAGTCAACCAGGCATTTAACTTATCCATCTCACCGAACCCATGCAGCGACCAGGTTAACGTCTCTCTGGCACTGACCGGCAGCTCAGATATCACACTGACCGTGATGAATTCCCTTGGATCGCCGGTACTTGTCCGCACCTGTTCCGCGCAACAACCAGGTAATCACCTCTTTTCATTCAATGCTGCCCAATGGTCACCAGGTATTTACTACATCCGGGTAAATAATACCGATGATTACATTGTGAAAAAACTGATGGTGGTCAGATAGCTTTGCTTCGGAATTCAAAAACAAATTTTCACACATAAATCGTGAATTATCAGGTTATTTTTGTTAACTATTTAACAAATCTGGTGATCATCCGTGTATAATTTTTATATTTGCAGCACCCGTGTAAGGTTGATCATTTTTATAAATACTTAAAAATTAAACTCATGAGAAAATTAATGTTTTTCGTAGTTATGTTTTTATCCGCTGCAACGAGTATTTTAGCACAGCAATTCAGTTATCCTGACGTCCAGGGAAAAACCGGATTCAACTTGGTTGAAACACGACCGGATCTTGTCCGCGTAAGTTATGCCGTACCTGGTTTTTCACTCGAAGACCTGATGGTACAGGGCACCGCGATGAAATACATCAGCCTTCCCGGTACGTTTCTTTTCAACGATGAAGGGATGCCCAATTTGCCGGGCAAAGGCAGGTATATTGCCATTCCGCAAGGGGCTGTGCCAAAGCTGAAGATCATTTCTCAACAGACCGAGATCATTCATCACGTGGAGATTGCGCCCGCTCCGCGCATTCCGCTTGACAATGATGACCGGCCTCTCGAATACGCGAAGAACATACAGGTGTATTCCAGAGATGCATACTATCCCGCATCCCCGGTATCAATTTCAGAAGTGTACCAGATCCGTGGTGTTGATGCAGTCATTCTTGGCGTTACACCATTTCAATACAATCCTGTGACGAAAGACCTGCTGATTTATAAAGATATCCAAGTTGGACTTACATTCGAAGGGGGTAACGGTAATTTTGGCAATCCGGCATTTCGCAGTACCTGGTGGGATCCTATTTTACAGGATAACCTGATGAATTTTTCTTCGTTGCCAACGGTCGATTACAACGCCCGGTTGCAAACATACCTTGAGGCACCCCGTACCGAAGAATGCGAATATATCATCCTCTGCCCGACCGGCCCCGATTTCCTCGCCTGGGCCGACACCATCCGGAAATTCCGTACCGAACAGGGGATCATAACCAAAGTATACACCGTTGATGAGGTGGGCGGGAATACGGTATCCGCCATCGAAACCTTCATAAATGATGCTTATAATAACTGGACACTCAAACCGGTCGCTTGTCTCATACTGGGCGACTATGGCACCGATGCAACAAAAAACATTATTTCACATTTATATACCCATCCGGCTTCTTACCCCAACTTTGCATCCGATAATAAATATGCCGATGTGACCGGTGATGAAATGCCCGATGTGGTTTTTTCGAGAATTACCGCGAATGACGCCAACCAGTTGCAGATCATGGTATCCAAATTCCTGAATTACGAACGCAATCCGCCAGTCAATCCCCGCTTCTATGATAAACCAATAACCGCGCTGGGATGGCAGACCGAAAGATGGTTTCAACTTTGTTCAGAGGTCGTCGGCGGCTATTTCAAAAACAGTCATGGAAAACACCCGCGGCGAATCAATAAAATATACCAGGGAACTCCGGGTACTATCTGGTCGACCGCCACCAACACCAATACCATGGTCAATTATTTCGGTCCCAACGGGTTGGATTATATTCCCACTTCACCGGCAACCCTTGGAGGATGGGACGGTGGTACAGCCACCAACATCAACCAGGCCATCGACTCCGGGGCATTCATGCTTCAGCATCGTGACCATGGCGAATACCTTGGGTGGGGAGAACCATCCTATAAGATCAACAACATTAACCAGTTAACCAATACCGATCTGACTTTCGTATTCTCAATTAATTGTCAAACAGGTGCCTATCAGCGTTCAAGCGAATGTTTCGGCGAACATTTTCACCGCTATTATAAAAATGGCCATAACTCGGGGGCGCTTGGACTGGTTTGTCCGAGCGAAGTATCCTATTCATTTGTCAATGATACCTTCGTGTGGGGGATGTATGACAACATGTGGCCCGATTTTATGCCGGCTGAAGGAACCAACCCCGCTTCAAGGGGCGTATTACCGGCTTTCGGCAATGCTGCCGGAAAATATTTCCTGAAACAATCAAGCTGGCCATACAACTCCGGGGATAAACTTGTCACCTACCGTTTATTCCACATGTTCGGGGACGCTTTCCAGGTACTTTATACGGAGGTACCTGAGTTACTTTCCGTTACGCATGACCCTGAAATTATTTATGGTTCGACCACATTTTCAATACAAACCAATGACAGCGCCTTCATCGCTTTGACATTTGATGATCAGATCCTTGCAACAGGCTACGGCAGTGCAAACGGTCCGGTAACGCTTACAATCCCGGTAATTCCGGTTGGCTCACAGGTAAAAGTAACCGTGACCAAACATAATTTCTATCGTTACAGCGACTTTGTACCCGTTACATCCGAGGCGATCGTGGCAAATTTTTCCGCGACATCTACCAGCCTCTGTATCGGCTCCTCCGTTGATTATACCGATTTGTCCTTCGGCGATCCGACGAGTTGGGAATGGGTATTCCAGGGAGGAACTCCCGGTACTTCAACGCAACAGAACCCGACTGGAATCTTATATGACCTGCCCGGCAATCATGATGTAACGCTGACGGTCTCCAAATCAACAGGCGACCCGGTTACCATCACAAAACCTGCTTACATACAGGTTACCAGCATGCCTGTTGCCGATTTTCCGGATGTCACCGGCTGTCCGGGATTACCTTTGACCTTTACCGACCAGACCAATCCCAGCGGAGGAACCATCACCAACTGGACCTGGAATTTTGATGATCCGAATTCAGGGACCAATAATACTTCCTATGAGCAGAATCCGGCTCATACATTCAATGATCCGGGAACATACAATGTTTCACTGGAGGTGACGACCAATGGCATCTGCACGGATATAACATCGAAGGCCATCATGATCAACGCGACGCCTGCCGCAGCAGCAAAACCACAAGGCGAGGCCATGCTTTGCAAAGATGTTACCGGTAAACTTTATACGACCGATGGGGCAACCGGGGCAACTTCCTACACCTGGCTTGCCCTTCCGGAAGCTGCCGGGACCATCGCCGGTAACGGCACCACCGGAACCCTGACGCTTGCCGCCGGATTTACCGGTCCCTTCACGATCCGGGTACAGGGGGTAAACGAATGTGGCAATGGCGTCTTCTCTGAAGAATTGCCGGTTACTGTGATCGAAGCCCCGGCTGCCCCGGTTAAACCGGCAGGCGCCGACAGTGTCAACCTGAATCAGGGGATCCTGAGCGACTTTACCATCACCGAAGTTCCGGGGGCGCTGGCTTACGTGTGGGCACTGACCCCTGCTGAAGCAGGTGTTATTACCGGCGCCGGGCTCACCGGCTCCGTTGTGTGGGATAAGGACTATCGCGGCTTCGCAACCCTTCAGGTCAAAGCTTCCAATACCTGTGGCGAAGGACTCGCTTCAGAGGATAAAACCGTGAAAATTTACGCTCCGCTGGGTATCGTTGAAAATGACGGGATCGGTATCGAAATATTCCCGAATCCAAACAATGGTAAATTCAGCCTGGACATCTCTTCCGGTATCGTTTCAAAAGTCAGCCTGACCGTTTACAATACGACCGGTACGGTTGTTTATGCTGAAAAGGATGTGAAATTCAACGGAAAACTCCACAGGAACCTCGATCTTTCGACTTTTGCAAAAGGTGTATACCTCTTGAAAGTTGAAGGGAACGGTATTTCGAACACCATTCATGTGGTGGTTGGAAGATAAATCTGAGGAATATTGAGATTCAGGGAGGATCGACCTTACCGGATCCTATTGGTTCCTGTTACCACGCATCGTCACCCTCGTACCCGAGTTTCACAAGCAAACCGGGGAACAAGTTATTAAAATGATCCTTGTGCTGCCGGGTAAAGTGGTTTTTCCAATCACCCGCGATTCCTTTGCGGTAATGGCTGTTGATATCTTCAACACCGGGTACCCTGCCTTGTGACAGGCGTTCGAACCTGTTCTCCTCCAGGATCTCGGCCAATTTCAAATGAGTTAACTGGTTGGTGGGGGTATGAAGACCAACCTTCGAAGCAATGTCATTCAATAAAGAATGTTTTCCCTCAAGCAGACCTAAGAATGAAAATATGCCTGTCATCTTATCCATGGGGGATAAAATAATATCCTCAAGTTTGACCTCCATGATCCGGGGTTGATTGAAGTCCCAATTTATCAGTGCCTTAAATCGAAGCCGGCTATATTCCATTTCAAGCAACAGTCCTTCCTCCTTGGGTACCTGGATTAATTTGTCTCTCATTTCAGTAAGTTCAGCATGGCCTTTGACCGGATGAGAAATGAGATGGGAAAAATATCCCGAAATAATAATATCCCTCGGATCCCGGATGATATGTACTGCCCTGGAATAGTCAAGGTTCCTTACTGTTTTCGGGCTGGCGTTGGTCAGGGAAATAAAGTCAACGTTGTTGTCACGGATAAAATCCTCCAGCGGTTTTCCCAGGGAGGCCGGGTCAAAACAGATGGTATGATTCAGGTGCAATTCCTTCGATACCCGTTCAATGATCAGACTCATCCAGGTTGAAGCCACCTTGTGATGACCAAAATACGCTAAGAGAGGTTTGCTTTTCTGTTTCATTGATGAATGGTTTTAAAGGATCGGAACCCGCTACTAAAAAAGGCAGCCGTTCAGTTGTGGTTGAACGGCTGCTTTTATCTAAGGGTGAATCACTTCTATTTGTTCACGATCATCTTCCTGATCACCTTATGTTCCTTGCTCAGGAATACGACAGAATAAATACCCCTGGCGATCGGCCGGAGATCAATCTCAACATCGAATTTCCCGTTGGTAGTAGTCACGTCCTTCAGTTCATAAAACTTCTCACCAAGCAGGTTGTAGACCTCAATGGTAAAGGTTTCCGGTTTCGGAGTAACGATTGACACGTTAAAGTTCCCTTCATTCGGTACCGGGTATACACTAAAGCTGCTGCCTGCCAGTTCTTCCTGGCCCACAAACAATACGTATACATGATTCGATGTGTCGGAAGAACAACCATTCACCGTCACCACGCTCCAGTACCATCCTGTAATGGTGGCAGTATAGGTCTGGTTCGTCGCACCTGGAATCGCGCCTGTTCCTTCATAGTACCACTGGTTGCCTGTTGCAACACTGCTGGTAAGTAATGGACCGGCAGCAGTGACTACAGGTGCGGCAGGGATCGCGTTGATGGTCACGCTGAAGTTCGGAGATACAGTACCATTTCCACAGGTATTGGTTCCAAGAACCGTGATGATTCCGGATGCCGGCGTATTTCCGAAGGTTACAACAATGCTGTTGGTTGTTGCTCCGGAAGTAATCGTTGCTCCGGCTGGTACGGTCCATGAATAGGTGGTAGCATTGGCAATTGCGGGAACGGTATAAACCATGCCCGTTGAACCCGCGCATACCGATGCAGGACCGGTGATGGTTCCGGCAGCGGCTGGCAGAGCATTCACTGTAACTGCAAAAGATGAAGCCTGTCCGTTACCGCACTGGTTTGTACCGGCAACCGTAACGTTACCCGACACGGCCGAAGTTCCGAAATTAACAGTAATGCTCGTAGATCCTGATCCGGATGCAATGGTTGCACCGGTTGGTACTCCCCATGTGTAGGAAGTAGCACCAACGATGGGGGTGGTTGAATAAGCCACGCCATTCGTCCCTGCACAAACGGTAGCAGTCCCGGTTATCGCACCTGCGGCATTCGGAGGTGAGTTCACAAAAACGGTGTAAACTGTCGGCTGTGCCGCGGAACATCCGGAAGCACTCGTGTAGTTCACTGTTACAGTCTGAATCCCAACCAGGTTCCAGGTTACATTCAGGGTACTCGTACCCTGTCCGGAAACAATGGTACCTCCTGATGAAATCGTCCAGACATATCCCGTCATACCGCTTTCAGTATAATAGATATTGTCTGTTGAACCCACACAGGGGTTGTTGGTACTTCCGATGGTGGGAACCGGAGCTGAATTCACGGTAACGTTATAGATTGCAGGAACAGACCCCGGACAAACGCTGGTATAGGTCACTGATACAGTCTGGGCTCCGATGGCATTCCAGGTAACCGTGACTGTATTGCTTGTGGATGTCCCTCCCGCGGTTATCGTACCGCCGGCGGATACGACCCAGATATAATTGGTCATTCCTGCCTGGGTGGTGTAGGTTGCCGAGGTCCCCTGACAAGCCAGAGCAGGTCCGGTGATGGTCGGGGTGGGTTGGGCGTTGACAGTCACATTGAAGCATACAGGTGCAGGAGCAGAACAGCCGGTGGCATTGGAATAGTTGACACATACCGTTTGCGCACTGGTGGCGGTCCAGGTAACGGTGATGGCATTGGTGCCGGCACCGGCAGTGATGGTTCCTCCGGCAGAAACTGTCCAGGTGTAGCCTGTCATTCCCGCTTCAGTGGTATACACATTACCCGTTGAATTCACACACACGGATGCCGGACCTGTAACGGTCGGTACCGGTAATGGATTAACTGTTACATTATAGACGGTGGGTATCGCAGCCGTACATAGGTTGGCATTGGTATAGTTCACCGTCACAGTTTTAGCTCCGGTTGTACTCCATGTAACTGTTATGGCGCTGGTTCCGTTGCCGGCGGTAATGGTTCCACCTGCCGATACAGTCCAGGTGTAACCTGTCATCCCTGCTTCGGTGGTGTAAACATTTCCGGTTGAGTTCAGACAAACCGAGGCCGGACCGCTGATGGTAGGTACAGGCAACGGATTCACCGTTACATTGTACACAGTTGGTGTTGCGGCGGTACAGAGGTTTGCATTGGTGTAACTTACTGTTACCGTTTTAGCTCCGATTGTATTCCAGGTAACAGTAATGGCACTGGTTCCGGCACCGGCCGTAATAATACCTCCGGCCGATACGGTCCAGGTGTAACCTGTCATCCCCGCTTCGGTCGTATAAACATTCCCGGTTGAGTTCAAACATACCGATGCCGGTCCGCTGATGGTAGGAACAGGCAACGGATTCACCGTTACATTGAAAATAGTTGGCGTCGGAGCGGTGCAATTATTGGCATTGCTGTAATTCACCGATACGGTGTTTGCTCCGATCGTATTCCATGTCACTGTGATAGCGTTGGTTCCGGTTCCGGCCGTAATGGTGCCACCTGCCGAAACAGTCCAGGTGTAACCGGTCATCCCCGCTTCGGTGGTGTAAACATTCCCGGAGGAGTTCAGACAAACGGAAGCCGGACCGCTGATGGTCGGTACTGGTAAGGCATTGACTGTTACATTGTAAATTGTCGGTGTTGCCGCGGTACAATTATTTGCATTGGTATAATTCACCGTAACTGTCTGAGCACCGGTGGTATTCCAGGTCACGGTTATGGAATTTGTGCCCACACCGGCTGTAATAACACCTCCGGCCGATACAGTCCATGTATAGGCTGTCATACCTGCTTCCGTACTGTAAATATTTCCGGTTGAATTCACACAAACGGATGCGGGACCTGAAATAACAGGAGTCGGTAATGCAAAAATACTGATCGTTACCACATTGGTTGTAACAGGTGTACCACAGGCAGAGGATTGGATTTGCCTGTAATAGGTCACCGAAGTCAGCGCCCCGGGTTGATAATTCAATGAGGTGGCACCACCGATATCGGTAAACGTCACATTATCAGACGATTGTTGCCATTGATACGTGTAAGGCCCAATACTTCCCGTTGGAGCTACCCCGATCAGTTGTGCCGGGATTGATCCGGAACAGATCGACTGGTCTGCACTGATTGAACCGACAGTCAGAGCCGGGTTGACCGTGATGGTCACGACGTTGGTAGGCAAAGGACCTCCGCAGGTACCTGACGCATTCTGCATCAACCTGTAATAGGTCGTAGCCGTTAATGCACCCGGTTGATAATTGAGCGCAGTTGCTCCGCTGATATTGGCAAATGTTATATTATCCAGCGAACTCTGCCACTGGTAGGTCGGCGACGTACCATTTGACGGTGCAATTCCATTCAACAATGCAGGGATAGATCCGGTGCAGATCAATTGGTCTGCACTTATGGTTCCAACTATGATATCAGGATTAATCGTAATGGTCACCACATTGGTAAACAGCGGTCCTCCGCAGGTTCCAAGGGCGTTTTGCAATTGCCTGTAATAGGTCGTTGCTGTTATTGCTCCCGGTTGGTAATTAAGCGATGTTGCACCCAGGATGTTTCCAAAGGTTATGTTATCCAATGAACTCTGCCACTGATAAGTCGGTGATGTCCCGTTTGACGGGGCGACTCCATTGAGTTGCGCCGGAATATCCCCTGGGCAAACCGCCTGATCGGCACTGATGGATCCGACCGCAAGATTTGGATTGAAGGTAATGGTGACCACATTGGTCGGCATTGGCCCTCCGCAGGTTCCTGTCGCGTTTTGCAACTGCCTGTAATAGGTGGTTGCAACGATCGCGCCTGGTTGGTAGTTGAGCGCAGTTGCACCGCTGATATTGGTGAAGGTCACATTGTCAAGCGAGCTTTGCCATTGGTAGGTAGGTGCTGTGCCGTTTGACGGGCCAACACCGGTCAGCAATGCTGGAATATCACCGGCACAGATTGACTGGTCCGCACTGATGCTTCCTACAAGAAGATCAGGTATTACATCTATCCTCAATACGTTGGTAGGTAACGGGCCGCCACAGGTGCCTGCAGCATTCTGCAACTGTTGGTAGAATGTGGTAACGGTTAAAACACCCGGTTGATAGTCAAGTGCGGTTGCCCCGCTGATATTGGTAAAGGTCACATTATCCAGCGAACTCTGCCACTGATAAGTCGGAGACGTACCATTTTGAGGTGGAACGCCTGTCAGCAATGCCGGGGCTGTATTCACGCAAATGATCTGGTTTGAACCGATTGAACCCGGGATAAGAACAGGATCAGAACTCGTGGTGATGGTTACGACATTCGTCGGGAGTGGTCCTCCGCAAGTACCAGAGGCATCTTGCATTAACAGGAAATAGGTCGTTGTTGCTAAAACTCCAGGTTGATAGTTCAGTGAAGTTGCACCAGCGATGTTGGTGAATGTCAGGTTATCCAGTGAACTCTGCCACTGATATGTAGGAGAGGTTCCATTTGACGGCGCGATACCAATTAATAGCATTGGGGCAGTATTTGCACAAATGGTCTGATCGGCGCTGATCGAGCCAACCATAAGGTCAGGATTAACAGTGATGGTCACCACGTTGGTCGAAAGCGGACCACCGCAGGTTCCCGTCGCATCCTGGAACTGACGGTAATACGTTGTTGATGTCAGAACGCCCGGCTGGTAATCGAGCATGGTCGCCCCGCTGATGTTCCCGAAAGTAATGTTATCCAGGGAACTCTGCCATTGATAGGTCGGGGAGGTTCCGTTGGATGGAGCTACACCATTCAATAATACCGGTGCTGTCCCGGAACAAATGGTCTGGTCTGCGCTGATCGCTCCGACTAAAAGTGTTGGCGTGACAATCATG
>Ga0172368_10002679_pt1 | contig 22345 bp, 18 predicted proteins | sample Lak11m_FD_114540 | JGI IMG/M metagenome (GOLD analysis project Ga0172368, IMG submission 114540) | Freshwater microbial communities from Kabuno Bay, South-Kivu, Congo - kab_022012_11m | ecosystem: Environmental > Aquatic > Freshwater > Lake | place: Democratic Republic of the Congo: South-Kivu...
ATTTGGAATGAAGGCAACAGTTATCTTCAATTCCTGCTTGCAGCTGATGAAAAGATAATCTCATTTTTTCACAATCTCTTCAGGATAATTGATGGAATAAAGGAACAATCCGCAGGCAGGGACGGAATCCCCGGCATTCGCCCGATTTCTGCTTTCAATGACCTTCTTTAGATCGTTAAGGGACATTTTACCGGTACCTATGTCAAGTAATGTTCCTACAATCGAACGCACCATGTTTCGCAGAAAACGATTTGCGGTAATAGTAAATACAAGCTCTTCTCCCTCCCATTCCCAGATTGCCTGGTAAATTTTACAAATGTTGGTTTTAGTATCCGTATCCACTTTCGAAAAGGAGGTAAAGTCCTTATATTGCCTGATAATATCGGCGCCCCGGTTCATAAGGTCAACGTCGATCTTGCCGAATAAATAATATGTAATCAGATTCCGGAACGGATTCTTTCGAGTTGTTACGAAATATTTATAAGTCCTTGAGGAAGCAGTAAACCGTGCATGTGTATGGTTAGAAACAGGAAAAATATCATAAATCACAATATCCGGATCAAGATAACTGTTGAGTTTGAAGATCAACTTCTGCAAATCCGCTTTCCTGATTGTTCTTTCAGAATTAAAATGAGCAAAATACTCCTTTGCATGAACCCCAGTATCAGTTCGTCCGGCGCCAGTGAGTTTCACAGAATACCGGAGCATCATCGACATTGATTCTTCCAACGTTTGTTGTATGGAAAGGGCGTTGTTCTGATGTTGCCAGCCATGATAGCGAGTGCCGTTATAAGCAAGTCTGAGGAAATAGCGATTCAATGCAAAATTTTATTAAAATGATTTAACAACCACTCAAACCAAAGATCTAATCCTTCTTCAGTTTTTGCCGAAATCTCCAAAAATTCAAGTGAACTATTGACAATCCTGGCATTTTCTTTTGCCTTCTCAATATTAAAATCCACGTAAGGCAACAGATCAGTTTTATTGATCATACAAAGCTGTGCCGAACGGAACATCTGTGGATATTTGATGGGTTTATCTTCACCTTCCGTAACACTCATGATAAGAACTCTTCTGGCTTCTCCAAGATCAAACAAAGCCGGACATACCAGGTTACCTACATTTTCAATAATCAATAAGGAATGATCGCTAAGATTCAAGGATTTCAATGCCTTGTTCACCATATGGGCATCCAGGTGACAACCCGAACCTGTATTGATCTGAACCGCCGGTATTCCTAATTTTGCAAGACGCTCGGCATCGAGCATACTCTGCTGGTCGCCTTCAATAACAAAAACCGGTAACTTCTTTTTCAACCTTTCGATTGTAAGCTCCAGCAGGGTTGTCTTGCCCGACCCGGGAGCGCTTACCAGATTTATGCAAAAAATTCCTTTAGCATCAAAATATCCTCTGTTCCGTTCGGCAAGTAAATTATTTTCCAGAAGGATATCCTGTCCGACTTTCAATATCCGTTGTCCTTGATGGTTTTCATCAGTTGAGTTAAGATAGTTATTGTCATGGTTATGGTAAGAGGAATGAGTATGGTCATGAGGATGTTCATGCTCATAGCCATCAGTATGGGAATGCTCATTCTCTTTCCCGTCAGATCCATTTTGTCCGGCTTTTTTTATCAGGTAAGATCCGGTCTCACTACATCCACATGTTTCGCACATAAACAACAAGTTAACATTTTTTTATCGAATTAAGACTCTAATCATTCACCGTAATCGATATAAATTTCAATTCTTCTCCCTCAAGTATCTTTCCGGCAGGCACATTGCAAACCGGACAAGGTGTCCAAACTTCGGTCATAACAAAAGACCGGTTACAGTGATAACATCTTCCCAAGCCTTCCGTAAGAATGATCATAATGGAAGCGCCATCCAGAACGGTGTTTTTAGCGGCAAATGAGAGTGCAAATTTAAGAGCTTCTGCGTCAACTCCAGATAAAGTGCCTACCTCCAATTGTATTTTGTTTACACTCCCGGCATTATTATTCCCGACCTCCTTCTCAACCATATCCAGAATCGACATTGCCAGAGATAATTCATGCATCTCGATTAATTTAAATTGTAACCGTATTAACAGATTCTCGGTAACTGATCGCCGATCAACTCATCCAGGATTCGTTTTCCACCCGATTTTGTCCTTAGAACTACTTTTCCTTTATGATCTGAAGATATTTCTCCTATAATTTCGGTAGTTCTCCCTGTTTTGATTTTCCGCATGGAGTTTAACACATGATATGCATCGGAAGCATCAACTACTACAATCACTTTCCCTTCATTTGCAATATATAACTGATCGAATCCCAATATCTCACACATGACCCTGACATCAGGATTTACAGGTAAGCAGGTTTCATCAATCTCCACTCCTACCTTGCATTTCCGGGCAATTTCATTTACTACCGTAGCCACTCCTCCACGGGTAGCATCCCGTAGAAAGCTAATCCCGTCAGAGACTTTCAATATTTCATTTATTAATGGGAAAAGCGATACACAATCCGATTTCAGGTTTGATTTAAAATTAAAAATCCCGCGAGCCTGCATTATTGCCATTCCATGCTCCCCAGGAGGTCCGTTTAACAGGATTTTATCCCCGGGTTTCACCCTGATTCCAGAACTGATAGATACATGCTTTTCCTCAATCAAACCAATGCCTGAAGTATTGATAAATACCTTGTCGCACTTACCTGAATTTACCACCTTGGTATCTCCTGTGACAATCTTAACACCGGCCTGGTTTGCCTCTTTTGCCATAGAACGTACGATCCGTTCCAGGTAACTGATCTTGAATCCCTCTTCAATGATAAAGCCGACACTTAAGTAAAGTGGATTGGAGCCAGAGACAGCTAGATCATTTAATGTTCCGCAGATGGCTAAACTTCCAATATTCCCGCCAGGAAAAAAGATAGGGTCCACGACGAAAGAGTCGGTAGTAAAAGCGATGTTCTTCCCGGTTACCGGAAGTACGGCAGAATCCGATTGATTTTCTAAAAATTCATTTTCGAAAAAATGTATAAAAAGATCTTCAATCAGCGCTTTCGTCTGCACACCGCCATTACCGTGGTGAATTGATATTTGCTGACCTAGCTTCTTCATGCCTTATAATTATAAAAAATTGAACATGTACCTTCTGAAGAGACCATGCATGCACCAATAGGGTTGATCGGAGTACATACTACAGAGAATAGTTTACAATCGGATGGTTTCTTTTTTCCGGTCAGGATTTCCCCGCAACTACACCCTTTAGGATACTCTTGCTTTGGTAAACTCACCAGAAAATGCCTGGTCGCATCAAAAGCAGAAAATTCGTCTGAAACTGACAAACCGCTTTCCGGTACCCATCCCAACCCCCGCCATTCAGCGTTTTCAGGTGTAAAAACTCTGTTCAAGAGGGTCTGTGCCTTAAGATTACCTTCTGGTCTGACAACCCGTGTATATTCATTTTCAACTTTGAACAGTTTTGACTCAATCTGTTTTACCAGCATCAAAACAGATTGAAGTATATCAAGCGGTTCAAATCCTGAAATCACAACAGCCTTTCCATAAACATCTGAAAGTTTACGATATATACCGTAACCGGTGATAGCGCTAACATGCCCTGGGGCAATAAAACCGTCAATTTGTGTATCTTCCTTTGCAAGAGTTTCAAGTGCAGGAGGCATAACCTTATGAGCGCTTAACAGAAAAAAATTATGTATTTTTTGCATTTCGGCCTGGATAATGGTTGCAGCGCTAGCGGGAGCGGTTGTTTCAAACCCGATTCCCAGGAATACTACCTTTTTCTTTTTATTTGCTTTTGCTATTTCAAGCGCTTCCAATACCGAGTAAACAATCCGGATTTCAATTCCTTTTCCTTTTTCTTTTTCAAGTGAGGAAACGCTTCCGGGGACGCGGATAAGGTCACCATAGGTTGTCAAAATTATCTCCGGAAACCTGCCGATAGCAATTGCGTGATCAACAAACCGTTGACTGGAAACACACACCGGACAACCGGGTCCTGACAATAATGTGATATTTTCCGGAAGAAAATCTTGCAGCCCATTTTTATGGATAGCCATGGTGTGGCCCCCACAAACCTCCATCAGGTTGATCCTTTTTTTAGAAATATCCTTTATTTGCCGGGCTATCTTTTTAACCGATTTTTCATCCCGGTATTCATCAACAAAAGGGAAATCTCCGGCCTTCATTCTTTTTCCAGATCAGAAATTTCGTTAAAAAGCCGGAGGGTTTCTTCGGCCTCATGGCGGTCAATCTTTTCGATTGCAAAACCTGCATGTAGTAAGATGTAATCACCCGTGTTAACATTATTCAACAGCAGAAGACTGGAATTATATTCAACATTACCCACCCGCACTGTGGCTTCATTCCCTTTAATCTGGGTAACCAGCGCCGGTACACCTAAACACATTTCAACTCCCTTCTTTTTGCTGCAACAATAAGTTGTCCCAAGGCAATTCCTCCATCATTTGTAGGAACTTTTTCGTGAGAAAATACGATCATTCCCGATCTTCTAAAAAGTTGTTCAACGTTTTCTAAAAGGTATTTATTCTGGAAAACGCCACCAGATAACACTATTTTTGTTATCATTTCTTTTTTTGTAATCTTTTTGACTGAATCAAAAATAATGGAAATTATCGTGTTATGAAATTTTGTTGAGATAATGGAATTGTCCGTACCATGGATTACATCCTGTACAATCCCTTTGATTGTATCGTCAACCAAGATCGTATTCCTGATCTTAAACTGATAACTTTCTTTGCAATTGCTTCTTACAATGGATTCTAATCGCATAGGACCCTCAGCCTGGAAAGTCGATTCAAGACAAAGGTTGAGAATGGCGGCAACTGCATCAAACAAGCGTCCCACACTGGAAGTCATCGGACAATTAACTTTCTGATCCACCATATTCAAAATGGTCAGAATTTTTTTATCGCCAAGAATCTTTAAAAATGGTAATGGAAGTTTTAGGAAATCTCTTCCAAAGACCTTGTAAAGATAGGCTATTGCAGTTCTCCATGGTTCTTCAATCGCGTGATCACCTCCCGGAAGGGCTATATATTCGAAATGAAGAACGCGTTTGAATTCTGCCAGGTCACATACAAGGAACTCCCCTCCCCATATTTTTTCATCAGTCCCCAGTCCTGTACCGTCAAATGCAACCCCGATGACTTTCTCACACATGCCATGTTCGGCCATACAGGATGCGATATGGGCATGGTGGTGTTGCACCCGAACCAGAGGAAGATTGTTAAAAGCGATGGCTTTTTTTGTGGAAAAATATCCTGGGTGCATATCGCAAACCAATAATTCAGGACGAATCCTGAAAAGATATAAAAAATCGGTTATCGTCTTTTCATAGAAATTAAAGGTGTCCATGGTCTTTAAGTCTCCGATATACTGACTTAAAATGGCAGCCTCTCCTTTGCCAATACCAAAGCAGGATGACAATTCGGCGCCAAAGGCCACAATCCCTTCTGTATTCAATGAGAGACGGATAGTCGATGGGACATACCCACGCGATCGTCTGATCAAACGTTCTTTGGAATTAATCACACGAATGACCGAATCATCGGCACGATGAATGATTTCACGGTCGTACATCAAAATGGCATCTGAAGCGGGCGCTAACTGTTTTAAGGCAACTTCATCGTCTTTCACAATTGGTTCAGAACTGATATTTCCGCTTGTAAGGACAATTGCAGGGAAGTTAAAAAGACGGAATAATAAATAATGAATGGGCATATATGGAAGAAATGCACCGATGCTGTTTAATCCTGAGTTGATTATGGGGCAAAGTTCAGGATCATTCTTCCTGTTTCTTTTTCTAACGATCACAATCGGTCGTCGCCATGATTGAAGTGCATTTTGTTCAAATTTATTTACATAAGCATAACGCGTCAATGATTCAATATCACGGAACATAACTGCGAAAGGTTTCCCATCGCGTTTCTTTTGTTCACGAAGTTTCTGTACTGCTTGCTCATCGAAAGCATTGCAAGCAAGATGATATCCCCCCACACCCTTCATCGCTATGATTTTTCCTTCCGACAAAAGATCTGTTATCATTTCAAGCAACTGATCAAAAGATTCATTGTATCTCTTTTTCCCCTGCCGAAGTTCGTATCTTGGACCGCAATGCAGACATGCTACGGGTTGAGCATGGAAACGACGATCGTGAATATTATCATATTCTTCTCTGCATGATCTACACATTGGAAAAACAGACATTGATGTTTCTACACGGTCGTAAGGCAGATCCCGGATAATTGAAAAGCGTGGACCACAGTTTGTACAATTGACGAACGGATAATTAAAACGGTTTGGTTGTTTATTGATATCATCCATACATTCCTTACACACAGCTATATCTGGAGAAATATTGGTTACCTCCAAAGACCTGTTCTCGCTCTGTTTAATTGAGAAAGAGGAAATTTTCTCAGGATTCGAGGGAATTGTTTGGATATCATCAATAATGGATGAAACGGGATTATCCCGATTGATATGGTCAATAAACTTATTTATTTTATTTTTTTCGGCCTGTGCAAAGATTTCTATCCCTTCATTGGTGTTTTTCACCCAACCTTTAATCCCGTTCTCCACAGCGAGCCGGAATATAAATGGACGGAATCCCACTCCCTGTACAAGTCCTTTTATATATATGTTTGCTGCTATTTCCATACATCACCTTGCAATCTTGTTATTATCCGGAAAAATTATTCAGGTAGATATGCAACAATGTTAGCAACAAAGGTAGTATTTGTAAATTAAAAAAGCAGTATATTTGTTATTAAATTAACAAGACTGCAGGTTCAAAATGAAAAACATCGAAGAACTTCTATGTGAACAATGTCCTGAAGGAACTTACCATTTCTTTAATAAACTCAAAAAAGCTGATCTTCGATTCATTAATGAAAATAAAGTTATCAGGCTCTATAAAAAAGGAAGTATAGTTTTTTCAGAAGGGAAGAAACCGCAAGGAGTTTTTTGTTTAAGGGAAGGGAAAATCAAAATTTTCAGACGTTGTTACGATGGGCGGGAACAAATTACACGAATAGTTTTTCCAGCTGAATTTATGGGGATAAAGGCCATCCTGAGCGGAAATCCTTACTCGGTATCGGCCTCGGCGCTCGAAGATTCATTGGTTTGTTTCATAAATAAAACCTACTTTTTTCAATTGATGGTAAAGTATCCTGATTTCGCCAAATCTCTTATTGTCACTTTAAGTAAATTGCTTGAAGAAGCCGAAACAAGGATGGTCTCCCTCGCTCATAAACCGGTCAGACAAAGACTTGCTGAAACCCTGTTATTCCTTAACCGCTCCTTCCACAATACAGCTCCTGCTTATCCCAAGCCCTATCTTAATATTACCCGTATGGATATTGCGAATATCATTGGAACTGTTCCGGAAACGGTCATTCGTCTATTGTCTGAATTCAAAGAGGCCAAGATAATCGAAATAAAGGGCAGGAAGATTTTTATACTTGATACTCACCGCCTTCAACTGACGGCAAACTTACGCGATTAGCCGCACTGATTAAATTTTCATCTAAATCTGCTGATTTCTTGAAATTATGACCTAAGTCATTTTTTATTGAATTTTAATTGCCGTCATTTGTTATCAAAATAACAATGGCATGAAAAATCCAGAGAGAACCGGGATCTTTTTTTATAATCCACCATCTATTTTGCCTGATCCCATAGATTACCCTGAGTTGGTCAGGTATGTTCTCACTTTTCCGAACGTATGCAGGGTATGGCAATTCCATGATTTTACCTGGAATGAAAAGAATATCGTATCAAAAATTGAAGAGAACTCAATTGATATCCTGATAATAGCTGGAAATCTGCCCGGTACTGTAAAAACCCTCTTTTCCAAATCAATGACAATTGCAGGTAAAAAGCCGGAAAAAGTTTTATTGGCGAGTTTTAATGATTATTGTTCAGGCTCATCAGTAAATATGGATCGTCTGAAATCTGTTTTGGCCACGCTGGTTGCCAACCTTTCATATGAAATAACTGCTGTTCCGGAAGAAAATCCCGTCAATAATGCTACTCTGGTTTTAGGTGGAGGGATTACAGGTATCCAGGCGGCGTTGGAGATAGCTTACAGTAATAATATTGTTTACCTGGTCGAAAAAACAGGCACAATAGGTGGAAAAATGGCAACTTTTGATAAAACATTTCCGACTCTGGATTGCGCCGCCTGTATTCTTACTCCTAAAATGGTAGAAGTGAACCAGAATCCTAACATCAGGTTGTTGAGTTATTGTGAGGTTCAGGAGGTTTCGGGAGAAGCAGGAAGCTTTAACGTCAGGATTCTCAGGAAAGCCCGGAAGGTAAATGTTCAGACTTGTATTGGTTGCGGAACGTGTGCGGAAAAATGCCCGGCCCAGGCGCCGAGTGAGTTTGATGCTGGCACTACCATGCGAAAAGCCATATATATCCCTTTTCCACAAGCTGTCCCAAATAAGTACCTTATTGATTCCGCATCATGCATCTACCTGAAAACCGGGAAATGCCGTGCTTGTGTAAAAGCTTGTCCGGTTCCCGATTGTATCAACCTTGATGAACAGGACCAGGAAGTAACAATCAATGTCGGAAACATTATTGTTGCCACGGGATTCAAACCTTTTAATGCAAAAAAGATGGTACAGTTTGGATATGGGAAATTCCCCAACGTTCTTACTTCGCTTGAGTTTGAGAGGATTTTGAATGCATCCGGACCTACAGGGGGAAATATTCATTACCGCTCTCAAGATAAAAAAGGTAACTGGATATTCACTCCTGATTCAGGAAAACCCGAGAAAATTGCCATCATACATTGCGTTGGTAGCAGGGATAAGAATTATAACAGGTATTGTTCCAGGGTTTGTTGTATGTACTCACTTAAGTTTTCCCATCTCATTCTCGAAAAATTGTCGAATGTGGACGTGTTTGAATATTTTATCGACATGAGGTCGTTCGGGAAAGGGTATGAAGAATTTTATGAACGTATCCGGGAAGAAGGAGTTTCAATGATCCGCGGAAAAACTGCTAAAGTTGAAGAAATAAACGGAAAACTGATGATACGGGGTGAAGATATCCTCCGGGCGGAGATCATAGAAAATCCGGTCGACATGGTTATACTTTCCGTAGGGCTGGAACCGGGTGAAGATACAGAAAAACTGAGTAAAATGTTAGGAATTCCCCTTTCTGAAGGAGGCTGGTTCGGAGAGATGCATTATAACCTCGATCCTACGGGTACTATCAGGGGAGGGATCATCATTGCCGGGGTATGTCAGGGACCTAAAGATATTCCCGATTCGGTAGCACAAGGTTCTGCAGCAGCCGCAAGGGTCATACAAAGCATTTTAAAAGGGAAAGTTTATTCTGATACCTGTGGTATTCCGCTTGAAAAAATTGAGAATAGAATCAGAGAAATATCAACGGCTTATTAATAAGGAGTAATCTATATGAGTACCCGTCTTCAACCCGAATTAAGAAACCAGTTAATGCAATATGGTATTGGCGACTGGAATGCATGTTATCATTGCGGGACATGTACTGCAATGTGCCCCCTTTCTGAAAAAGGATTTTTATTCCCCAGGAAAAAAATCAGATTGATGCAGATGGGTTTGAAAAATGAAATCGAATCCAGCGTTGAACCATGGTTATGTTATTATTGCGGCGACTGCACCAACACCTGTCCAAGGGATGCCAATCCCGGTGAATTAATGATGTCATTGCGACGATACCTGACAGCCATTTACGACTGGACAGGGCTCTCAAGAAAATTCTATACTTCAAAAGTCTGGGAATTGGGGTTCATACTGGTTTTTGCCGCACTTGTGGTTATAGCATTCCTTGTATTACTCCCATCTTTGGGATATACATTAAACACAGAGTTGACCGATGAGGGCGGTGTGAAAATTAATTCATTTGCTCCCATAAATATCATCGAGACATTTGACTGGACAATGGCTATCGTTGTTGCCGGTTTACTTATCTCGAATATCCTGAGAATGTATTATAAAATAATCTGGAAACATGGTAATACTAAAGTTACCTTATGGGTTCACATACGGGAATTCTGGAGACTTGTTTTCAATTTTGTAGTTCAGCCAAAGTTTGGAAAATGTGAAGATAAAAGATACTGGGTTTCCCATTGGTTGCTGATGTCGGGTTACACAATCATGTTCATCGTTATTGTGGTTTATCTTCCCTGGTTCCAAACCGAAAAGATCTTACCGGCGTGGCACCCTCAACGAACACTTGGATATTACGCCACTTTTGGACTGCTGGTTGGACTTTTTGTTGCAATTACCGGAAGAATGAAAAGGAAAGATGTCAAATTTTATTTCTCTCATGTGAGCGACTGGCTTTTTCTTGTTATGCTCACCCTAACAGTTATAACCGGTATTCTCATCCATATTTTCAGGATCAACGGAATGCCTTATGCTACCTATATCTCATATATTATTCATATGACCGTTTTAGTCCCAATGATCCTGATTGAAGTTCCTTTTTCGAAATGGTCTCATCTTGCTTACAGGCCGTTTGCCATTTATTTTCAGCATCTGAAAAGATATGCAGTTCCCAGAAAAACAAAACATCTATAAAAAAACTGAACTCATGGAAGAGCCAAGAATTGGCGTTTATGTTTGCTGGTGTGGTACGAACATTGCAAAAATGGTAGATGTTGAAGCCGTTACCAATGAAGTAAAAACTTTACCATATGTTGTACTTGCCAAAAATTATAAATACATGTGCTCGGATCCCGGCCAGGATCTAATCATCAAAGATATAAAACTACAAAACCTTAACCGGATTGTTGTGGCGGCTTGTTCACCCAGAATTCATGAACTCACATTCCGGACTGCCTGTGAAAAGGCCGGGATAAACCCCTACCTGTTTGAGATGGCAAACATCAGGGAACAGGATTCGTGGGTACATACAGACCGCACAGAGGCCACTAACAAAGCCATCGATCTAGTCATAGCTGCCATCAGGCGGGTCCGGTATCATGAACCTCTTCAAAAGCGGTCTGTTAATGTTAATCCTGCTACCCTGATTATCGGTGGAGGTATTTCCGGAATGATTGCAGCTCTCGAAATCGCAAATGCCGGGAAACAAGTTTACCTGATTGAAAAGAGCGACCATCTTGGGGGACAGGTTTTAAAGTTTGATCTTACTTTTCCTCATCTCTCAAGTGCGCAGCAGATGATCCGGCCAATTATCCAAAGGGTAATGAACAATCCTATGATCGAAGTATTCCTTGATACCGAAATCATGGAAGTAACCGGCTACATTGGAAATTTCAAAACTTTGATCACCTTTAACAGTCTTGATCCCGTTGAACTTGCATTCGGGAATATTATTGCAGCGGTAGGGTTAAAACCATTCGACCCTTCAGTCATTAAAGAATATAATTACACGGAATTTCCGGATGTTATCACCTCGTTCGAATTCGAGGAGAAACTCCTTGCAGGAAAAATACTCACAGTCTATGGTAAGGAACCACGAAATGTTGCAATAATTCATTGCGTTGGCAGCCGAAATAAAAACTACCATGAATATTGTTCCAGGGTATGTTGTATGGCTGCCCTGAAATATGTCCATCAGATCCGTGCAGCATTGCCTCTTGCAAATATTTTTGAAATTTATGCTGATATGAGAGCGTATGGCAAAGGTCATGAAGAGTTTTACGCCCTGACAACGCATAAACAGAACATCTTCCTCATGTATGATCAGCAGAAACAATTACCTGTTATCCATCAGGCAGACCGGTCAGATGACTGCAATATGATCATTGAAATGGATGAAGTGTTATCGGGTCAGTCAATTGAAGTTCCTGTTGATATGGTTATTCTGATGGTTAACATGGAAGCCCATGAGAATGTAAAACAAGTTGTCCGGGCAATAGGAGTCAGCCTTTGCGGAAACCAATTCTTCATCGAGAAACATCCTAAACTTGATCCGGTTGCAACGACTACAGGAGGAGTTTTCATCGTCGGTACCTGCCAGGGACCAAAGGATATTCCCGATTCAGTGGCCCAGGCACGGGCAGCAGCAGCCAGGATCCTTGCTACCATTGCCCAGGGATCGGTGCCTGTTGAAGTTACTACAGCAGCAGTTAATGAATTAATATGTTGCGGATGCCGGACCTGTATCAAGGTGTGTCCATACACAGCAATCTCTTATGATGAAATTAGAAAAGCATCTGTTGTCAATGAGGTTCTTTGCAAAGGTTGTGGCACTTGCGGATCTGCTTGTCCTGCCGGCGCCATCATAAGCAAACACTTTACCGACTTCCAGATTCTTTCGGAAATAGAGGGTATCATGTCAATGTCATATAAAACAAGTTAAATATGAATTTCAGACCAACTATCGTAGCTTTTCTTTGCAACTGGTGTGCCTATACGGGGGCTGACCTTGCAGGAACCTCAAGACTTCATTATGCTCCCAACATCAGGATCATCCGTATAATGTGTTCAGGAAGAATTGAACCTACATTCATCTTGAAAGCCTTTCAGAAGGGTGCTGACGGAGTCCTGATCTGCGGATGCCATCCTGGTGACTGTCATTATCAGGAAGGAAATTACAAATGCCTGAGGCGTTTTAAGTTGCTTCACAAATTTACTCAGCAAATGGGTATTGAAAAGGAGCGCCTCCGTCTGGAATGGATCAGCGCCAGCGAAGGTAAGCAGTTCGCCGAGTTGGTGAATGATATGACGAAAACCTTATTAATGATGGGTCCGAATAAAGTAAAAAGTTCATTGAAAGTGGAACAATTAAAAAATTAAATCATGCCAACAGAACAAACTATTCCCAAACCCAAGCTGAAACTAGCTGTTTACTGGGGAGCCGCATGTGGCGGGTGTTGTGTATCGGTGCTTGACACTCATGAGAAACTACTTGATATTGTTGCAGCTGCCGATCCAGTATTCTGGCCGATCGCCATGGACATAAAATATAAAGATCTGGAAAACATGCCTGAAAAATCGATCGATCTTACACTCTTCAATGGCGCTGTCAGAAATAGTGAAAACAAACACATAGCCCAGATTCTCCGTCAGAAGTCAAAAATCCTTGTGGCCTATGGTTCTTGTGCATATATGGGTGGGATCCCGGGATTGGCAAACTTTTTCGGAAAATCGGAAATACTTAAACGTGTATATGAAGAAACTGAATCTACAAAGAATCCTGAAAAAATATATCCGGTAACGGAGTATAGTGTGAAGGAAGGTACTTTAGATATTCCTGAATTTTTGAGTGATGTCTTTCCGCTGAATCAGGTAGTAGATGTGGATTATTATATTCCCGGATGTCCTCCGCAAAGCGAAAGACTGATTGAGGTCTTTACCGCTATTGTGACCGGCGCAGTGCTTCCGGCGAAAGGCTCTGTTGTAGGAGCCAATGATAAGACAAATTGTGACGAATGTAAAAGGAAAAAATCGGAAAATAAAACCATCGACCGGTTTTACCGGCCATGGGAGATCCAGGATGATAAAGAAACCTGTTTTCTCGAACAGGGTGTTATCTGCATGGGACCGGCCACCCGTGGGGGGTGTGGCGTAAGGTGCGTTGAAGGTAATTCTCCCTGCAGGGGATGTTATGGTCCCTCTCCCGGAGCTACCGATCCGGGAGCAAAAATGATGTCGGCTATCGGTACTATGATCAATTCCAATAAGCCGGAAGAAATTGATGAAATTATTGAAACAATTGTTGATCCTGCGGGGCTTTTCTACCGTTTCAGTCTGCCCGGCTCAATCTTAGGGAGGAAAATACAATGAGAACCATCACCATTGATCCGATTACCCGCCTTGAAGGGCATGGGAAAATTGATATTTTCCTTAATCAGGATGGCGAAGTCGAAAATGCCTATTTCCAGGTTCCGGAGTTACGAGGGTTTGAGAAATTCTGTGAAGGACGACCTGTAGAGGAACTTCCTTCCATCGTGACGAAGATTTGCGGGGTATGCCCGGGTTGTCACCATATGGCTTCCGGTAAGGCTGTTGATGCTGTTTTCGGAGTAGAACCCACGGCTACCGCAAAAAAGATCAGAGAGCTTTTTTATATGGCCCACTTCGTGCATAGCCATATAGCACATTTTTATGCCCTGGCGGCCCCGGATTTTGTAGTTGGACCAACAGCAAACCCGGCAGAACGAAACATCCTGGGTGTGATTGCCAAAGTAGGCCTGGAAATTGGCAGCGAAGTGATCAAACAACGAAGGATTGCCCAGGAAATACAGGCACTTCTTGGAGGCCACCAGACCCATGTTGTCATGAACATCCCCGGTGGTGTCAAAAAAGGACTTACTCCCGAACAGCGGGATGACATTATTAAAAAAAGCGAAGGATTTGTTGAGTTCTCTAAATTTTCCATTCAATTATTCAAAGATGTTGTCCTGGGCAATAAGGATTATGTGGATTTGATCCTCAATGGTCCCTATTCGCTAATCCTTCATTCAATGGGATTGGTAGATAAAGACAATCATGTGAATTTTTATGATGGTAAAGTACGTGTGGTAGATACAAAAGGGAAGGAACTTTACAAGTATAATCCGGTTGAATACCTTGAATATGTAGAAGAAAGAGTTGAACCATGGAGCTACTTAAAATTTCCATATCTTAAAAAGATCGGGTGGAAAGGTTTTATTGACGGACAGGATTCAGGGATATACCAGGCAACGCCATTATCAAGACTTAATGCCGCTGACGGTATGGCTACTCCCATCGCACAAAAAGAATATGAATTTTTGTATAAAACGCTTGGAGGGAAACCAGTGAATGCGACCCTTGCGATGCATTGGGCCCGGCTGGTTGAGCTGATATATTCTGCAGAACATTGTCTTGAACTTGCCCAGGACCCTGACATTATTGGAAAAGATTTGCGTACTCCAATTGAAAAAATAGTCGGCGAGGGTGTTGGAATCGTAGAAGCTCAGAGGGGGACACTAACTCATCACTACTGGACCGATGAAAAAGGGATGGTCAGGAAAGTTAACCTGATCGTAGGCACAACCAATAATCATGCTGCCATTTGTATGTCGATTAAAAAAGCGGCAAAGGGGCTGATCAAAAAAGGCACAGAGGTCAATGAGGGAACTTTAAATATGATCGAGATGGCGTTCCGTGCCTATGATCCTTGTTTTTCATGCGCTACCCACTCTTTGCCCGGGCAAATGAAAATAGTGTTGAATATCCGTGATAGTAAAGGTAATATTCTGCAGTCGACGAAAAGAGATTAACCAAAAATACCATCGTGAACCTTAAAGTTATTCCTGATTATTAAATTCCTGTCAAATGAGAATTGGTGTTTTTTTCTGCCAGCTTGAGGAGACGAAGAAATTTAACATTGACTCAGTGGCAAAATACAGTGCAAACCTTCCTGAGGTTGATACCGTTCAGATTTTAGGCGTAAAGCCACGACTGGTTTCAGAAGAAATCTCTGTCAGGATTAAAAAGGAGAATCTCGACCGGATCATTATTGCCGGCGACATGCCAGGTTACTTTAAACCAGTATTCACAAAAGCGATGGTCCTGGCAGGACATAATCCAAAAGAAGTTTATCTCGCTTCTTTTAATGAACATGGCGCTACTGGCGAGATGGCATTGGAGAGGGCTAAAGCTATTGTTGCCTGTGCTACCCGTGCTGTTCCATTTTCTTTAGCCGCAATTCCGGCTCAGAATCCGGTCAATCATTCTACACTCATTATCGGAGGAGGTATTGCCGGCATTCAGGCAGCTCTTGAAATAGCAGATGCCGGTAAACAGGTTTACCTGATTGAAAAAACCGGAACCATTGGCGGTCATATGGCAATGTTTGACAAAACATTCCCCACATTGGACTGTTCAGCCTGCATTCTGACTCCGAAGATGGTTTCTGTTGGACAACATGAGATGATCAGATTAATGACCTATTCTCAGATTACAGATGTTAGCGGGAATCCAGGTGCATACCATGTAAAAATTCTGCAACGTGCCCGCAGGGTCGATATTAAATCCTGTGTAGCCTGTAGTATTTGTTCGGATGTATGTCCTGTCATGGTCGAAAGTGAGTTTGATGCAAATATTTCCAAACGCAAAGCCATTTATATCCCATTTCCCCAGGCTGTTCCAAACGCATTTATGGTAGATGAAAAGAATTGTACCTATATTCTGTCTGAAGGAAAAAAATGTGGGGTTTGTGTTAAGAAATGTCCAAAGGAATGTATCAATCTTCAAGAATCAAACCAGGTTTTAGAAATTGAAGTGGGGAATATTATTCTTGCCACCGGTTATGATGTATTGGATGTAAGAAAAATTCAACAATACGGTTACGGTATCTATCCCAATGTGATCACCGCGTTGGAATTCGAACGACTGACTAATGCCTCGGGCACGACCGGGGGCAAAATTGTTACCAAAACCGAGCAGATAAACAAAAAAACAAAAGAGGAAGAATGGTTCTTCTCTGTCGACGGTACACCTCCAAAATCGGTAGCTATTATACACTGTGTCGGATCACGAAATAAAAAGTACAATGCCTATTGTTCAAGAGTCTGTTGTATGTATTCCCTTAAATTCGCCCACCTTGTGAAAGAAAAAATACCCAACGTCACCTGCTATGAATTCTATATAGATATGAGAGCTTTTGGAAAAGGATATGAGGAATTTTCTGACAGGATAAAACAAGAAGGAACATTTGTGGTCAGGGGGAGGTCGGCTTCTGTATCGATGAACAATGGTCAGATGGTTGTGAAAGGTGAAGACATAATCCAGGACAAAGTTGTCGAATTTAATGCGGATTTGGTAATACTGGCAGTTGGATTGATACCCGCAACAGGCAGTGAGGAACTCAGTAAAATTTTGGGCATAAACAGAGATAGTGATGGCTGGTTTTCAGAACTTGATTACAATGGGAATCCCACTGATACTGAAAAAGGTGGGATCTATGTTGCAGGAATGTGTCAGAGTCCTAAAGATATTCCAGATACTGTTGCACAGGGATCGGCGGTAGCGGCAGGAGTTCTCAGAAGTATTACCAGTGGGAAGGGTATCGGCCATCTCAGCAGTATTTCACTGAGTGAAATAGAATCAAGAGCAAAAAGTATAATGACATTATAAGGAGGTGCTTATGGCGATAAGAGTAAATCCGAAACTTATTGAGGACCTTTCCCGGTTCGGTGCGGAAGATGTACATATGTGCTATCATTGCGGAGATTGTTCGGCGGTGTGTATTCATTCCGATGAGATGTTCCGGTTTCCCAGAAAATCCACAAGACTTTTACAGATGGGACTCGAACGTAAGCTTGAAACCTCTCTTGAACCGTGGCTATGCTATTATTGCGGTCAGTGTTCCGAACAATGTCCTCGGCAGGCTGCACCGGGGGAAACCATGATGAGCATACGCAGATGGCTGATTTCCAAGTACGATCTTACCGGAATCGCTGGATTGTTCTTCAGATCAAAAGTCGCGGAGATTCTCACTGTTATATTGGTCGCTCTTTTAACCGGAATATTTCTCCTTTATTATGGCTTCACCTTTGGGAATATTAATATCTATGATGGTCCCAATGCATTTCTTGAAAGTACCTTCATTCACAGATTCGATCTGATCATAGGTTCAGTCCTAGGTATTTTTCTTTTAGTGAATGCCATACGTATGTGGTACCTTATTATGATTAAAGGGAATACAATTCCAACACCCTGGTGGCTTTATATAAAGCAAATATATTTACTCCCCTGGCATTTTTTCTCCCAGAAACGGTACGCGGAATGTGAAACTACAAACTCTGATCATGTTCATATGCCTTGGCTCGTTCATCTCGGACTTATGGTTGGTTATGTCCTGATGCTCATTCTGGTTATGGCTTTCCTGCCTGTTCTACAGCAAGGTCCTGAAATAGAGTGGTCAGTTCATCTTTTTGGTTATCTGGCAACAATTGGCTTAATCGGGGGATCGGTCTATTTTATTTATAGCCGGCGAAAAAGACTACAGATTCAATACCAAAAGTCGCATAGTACCGATTGGGTTTTTATAATACTTCTGGCTATAATAACTCTGACAGGCTTAACTCAACATATTCTCCATCGCTCAGGATTAATCGAAGCCGCAAATATAATTTACGTTTTGCATCTAATGAGTGTAGTTCCCTGGCTTCTCCGTATGCCATTCAGTAAATGGGCACATCTTATCTACAGGCCTTTGGCTATGTATTTTGCTGCGATCTGGGCAGAAGCCTATGAATTACAGCACTATCCTCAAAATATTATCCCAATAACTCAAAACTAAATTAAAGAGAAGGGTCATGAAAAGCTGCAGAATTGGTGTCTATATCTGTATGTGCGGAACTAATATAGCCAAAATAGTAGATGTGGAAGCGGTGAGGGATTTTGTTTCGGATCTTCCGAATGTAATCCTGTCACGAACCTATAAATATATGTGTTCAAATCCAGGTCAGGAGATGATCGTACAGGATATTAAAGAAAATAACCTGGACAGGATAGTGGTTGCAGCCTGCAGTCCTCGGATGCATGAACGTACATTTCGGAGTGCGTTAAAGACGGCCGGTTTGAATCAGTATTTATTCGGGATGGCAAATATCCGCGAACAATGCAGCTGGGTTCATGATGATCCGGGAATGGCTACCGAAAAGGCTAAAGCTCTGACCAAAGCCGCCATAAAGCGTGTCGAACTACATGAATCCCTGGAAAACATGTCGGTTGATATGGATCCCCGAACTTTGGTTATTGGTGGTGGAATTGCCGGATTAACTGCTGCGTTAGAACTAGCTGATGCCGGTCATCAGGTTGTACTTGTAGAAAAAAAGGAACAACTTGGCGGGAATATTGCCCGTGTCGATCTGACAGCGCCATATCTTAACTCTGCCCGTGATCTGCTGACAGAAAGGATTACACGAGTCAAAACAAACAAGAATATCGAGATATTTCTCGAATCAAAAGTAACAGATATTAAAGGCTATCTCGGAAATTTTACTGCTACCGTCCAGTTCCCGAATAAAAAAATGAAAGATGGGAAAGATAATACTATCAGACAGGTTGGAAATGTGATCGTTTGCACCGGGTATAAGGAATTTGATGCAAGCAGGATAACACACTACGGTTATGGAAAACTACCTAATGTAATAACCTCTTTTGAATTCGAAAAAATGATCCGTAACGGACGTATTGAAACGAAAGAAGGAAGAGTTCCACAATTTGCAGCAATTATCCATTGCGTCGGGAGCCGGAGCAAGGAATTTCATGCTTATTGTTCAAGAGTTTGTTGTATGACCGCCCTTAAATACACACATGAGATTAAATCTGCAAATCCACAATGTTATGTTTCGGATCTTTATATTGATATGCATGCATTCGGCAAAGGACATGAAGATTTTTACACCCACACTTCTGAAGTCAAGACCCTGTTCCTGATGTATGAAAAAAATGACAGACCGGTAATTCGACGGGCAGGTCCAAAAGATAACTGCGAGATGCTGATTGAAGTAAATGAGAAGCTTTCCGGTGAATTAATAGAAATTCCTGCAGATTTGATAATATTAATGATAGGAATGGAAGCGCGTGAAGATTCTTCTGAAATTGCCAGGCTGGTGAATATCAGTCAGGATAAAGACGGCTGGTTTATGGAAAGTCATCCGAAGCTTGATCCTGTTGCAACGACCACAGATGGTATTTATATTGCCGGTACATGTGCAGCTCCCAAAGATATTCCCGATACGGTCGCTCAGGCTAGAGCTGCATCTGCACGAATTCTTGCTAAAATATCCAAAGGGAAAATAGATGTAGATGCAGTTTATTCCGAAGTGAACGAGAATATTTGTAGCGGTTGCAGGATTTGCAACAACCTTTGTCCATACAGCGCCATCGAGTTTGATCCGGTAAAATTCCAAAGCCACGTCATCAGCGCTCTTTGTAAAGCCTGTGGAGTATGCGTTGCAAGTTGTCCTTCGGCTGCAATAAAAGGACGCCATTTTATGGATAATCAACTTATAGCCGAGGTTGAAGGAGTTTTGCAATAAAATCCGTTGTAATGTCAAAATCAGCAGTTCATTACGAATCTATCTTAATACTTGGTATTGGAAATGAGATACTTACTGACGATGGTATCGGTCCAAAGCTTGTTCAGGATCTGGATAAAAGTCGTTTACCTGCTCATGTCACCTATCAGTATGCCTCATTAGGAGGTCTTGAACTGCTCGATATAATCAGGGATTTTGATACTGTTCTATTCATTGATGCAATAAAATCCGGAAAAATGGCCACCGGTTCGATTCATTGTTTTACTCCGGATGACTTTAAGGAAACTCTTCATCTGTCAAACCTTCATGATATCAATTTTCTGACTGCACTTGAACTTGGAAAACAAACGGGTATGAAAATCCCATCTTCCATTACCATAATTGCAATAGAAATTGAGGAAGACAGAGTCTTCAGTTACTCCTTTTCCCCTGTAATCCGGAAACAATACCCTGAAATCCTTTACAAAGTTCAGGGCCTGCTTGAAGAGTTGATAAAAACCCGCCAGAATAGTAAAACAGAGTAAAGGGTGTAATTAAGTGTCAGAAAACCTTCCGGGTTATATAATGTGTATGAAGCAGATCATGAGCTTTTTTGCTCAATGGATGGTCAAGAAAAACATTATATAATTCTATCAGATCGGGATTTTCATGAGCTTTTCGTATTTCCATTCCCATCTCCTCCGCGTATAAAGCCTGTATCCGTTTTTGCCGTATCTCAGGGTTTGTTGGAATCGGCTGCCCTCCCCCGCCGAGGCAACCACCAGGACAAGCCATGATTTCAATGAGATGATATTTTTGTTTATTCTCTTTAACTGACTGCATTATTTTTTTTGCATTGGCCAGTCCATGGGCAACAGCCATCTTCAGCTCAAAGCCTTCGAGGAAGCTCCATTCCGGTAAGGTTCTCTCAATGACCAGGGATGCTTCCCTGATCCCTTCCATCCCCCTTACCGGAATCACAATAAGGTTATCGAAAGGAATTTCCCTCCCTGTAATTTTTTCATAAACAGTACGTATTGTGGCTTCCATCACCCCTCCTGTGGCTCCGAATATCACTCCTGCTCCGGTCGCCCTTCCCATAAAATTATCATAATGATCATTTAAAAGAGATTTGAAATCAATCCCTGCCTGTGTGATCATGATTGCCAGTTCACGGGTAGTTAATACATAATCCACATCTTTATAACCGCTGGCATGCATCTCCGGGCGATCCGCTTCGAATTTTTTTGCAGTACAGGGCATTATAGACACAGTGACCACATTCTCAGGCTTCAGTCCCAAACGTTGAGCATAATAGGTTTTGGCAAGAACACCGAACATTTGCTGGGGAGATTTACAGGTCGAAACATGATCCAGAAATTCCGGAAAAATATGCTCGATATACTTTATCCAACCTGGAGAGCAGGATGTTGTCATCGGGAGTTTAACCGTTTTATCATTTTCAACGTAAAAGCGCCTTAATCTTTCCAGGAATTCCGCTCCCTCTTCCACTGTTGTAAGGTCGGCAGAAAAAGCGGTGTCAAGTACCGAATCAAAACCAAGTCGGTGCAATGCGGAAACCAGTTTCCCCGTAATCCGTTTTCCTGGTTCCCCTCCCAGGTCCTCCCCAAGCGCAACACGAACAGCAGGAGCCGTTTGAACAATGACATGTTTTGATGGATCCCATATGGCATTCCAGACCTCTTCAATATAGTTTTTCTCAACCAGAGCGCCCGTTGGACAGCGATCGATGCATTGTCCGCAATTGGTGCAGATCACATCAAAGAGCGGTCGGCCAAAATAAGTTGAAATTTTTGTCCGGCTGCCTTTATATGCCACTCCCACTGCCCCTACGCCCTGTATTTCGGAACAGGTTCGGACACATCTTTGACAACAAATACATTTAGTATCATCTTTAATAATTGCCGGTGAGAGTGAATCAGGCCTATCCTTTTTCTCCTGCAATAAATGTATGTAGGTCGGATTTATTATTTTAAACTCAGAAGCCAGAAACTGAAGTTCACATTTCCCGTTTTTATAGCAATTTGTACATTCTGCATTATGTTCAGTCAATAATAACTCAATTATAGTCCTTCTGGCATTACGAACTTTAAGACTGTTTGTTTGTATATCCATCCCTTCCTCAGCTGGTGTGGCACAGGAGGCAACCAGTTGTTTTGAACCGGTCAATTCAACAAGGCAAACCCGGCAATTTCCGGCAATCTTTAAATCCTTATGATAACACAATGTAGGTATCTGGATATTTAATGCCTTTGCTGCATCCAGTACCGATGTTCCTTTTTCGACTTTGACGGTCAATCCATCGATTTTAAGTTCAACCTTGTCTGTGCCC
>Ga0172368_10002680_pt1 | contig 22338 bp, 10 predicted proteins | sample Lak11m_FD_114540 | JGI IMG/M metagenome (GOLD analysis project Ga0172368, IMG submission 114540) | Freshwater microbial communities from Kabuno Bay, South-Kivu, Congo - kab_022012_11m | ecosystem: Environmental > Aquatic > Freshwater > Lake | place: Democratic Republic of the Congo: South-Kivu...
ACTTTAGTAGCTGCAACAGCTGCCTCAGCCTCACTTCTTGAGGTAAAATTACCAACAAAATATTTATACCTTCCATTCAGGAAGTACACCACAACAGTCTCCTTTACAGCCAGTTCAGACTGTATTCGTTCCACTGGGACAAATGTGGGTGAACTGGCAATCTGAATCTTGAATTGAGGTGCCGCCGCCTGGGCAAACAGTCCTGTCTGGCCGGAAACCAGTAAAATCAGAAAAATTAAGGCAGTTAAGGTTATGGGTTTCCGGAGGGTCATGGTATTAAATGAGCCTATTATCTTGCAAAATAACCACAGTTTAGATCATTTTTATCCTAATGGCCTAAAAACTATTTAACAAACCCCTGATTTTTTTAACCTCGGATGTCCATTTTAGGGCTTCAGATAAACAAACCTAAACAAAAACTTTAACAAAATTAGGTGACAATCTGATATATTTATTTGAAGGTTCCTGATTAAGGATTAATTTTATCTCTATAAACTATTCCACGAATGGGTAAGATGCTCAGGATTTTGATTGTTTTTTTTATCGTGTTGATACCTGAGCGTTCAATTTCGCAGGTTCTTTCAGACTATAGGAAGACTGATGAGAAATCAGGCAAATCTTATAACGACATTGATTCCTATGTTAGGGACAATGGTTACAAACACAAGACCATTAAACTTCCACCCGGATTATTTCATGACATACCAGGGCTCACCGGACCATCAGAGCCTACCCTCCTTTTACCCAGAAACCCTGTCAGCTGGAAGAAATATGAATCAGGCGGATTCAATCGTTTATGCATCTACCTGCGGGATACCAACTCTTTCTGGATCGGATTGGTACAGGGCCTGAATGCCAGCTGTATCCCATTCCGGATCACCACCGATATTAAAGAAGCTGTTAAACACCGTGTCATGATAGCCTATCCGGCCATGTCAAGTTCAAATCTGGATCAAAAGACTTTTATTGAACTAAGGAAATTTGTCCAGTCAGGCGGTGCACTTATCGGATTTAACCTGTTTTCACCAGCCCTTGGCGAGTTGTTTGGATTTGACGGATCTGTTTTTAACAACAGCCGTGACAGAATCAATATCGACAACCAGGTTTCCAGCCTGGTAAGTTTCGCTGAAGATCCCCTTGAAAAAAGTCTCAGGATCGGGAATTTTAAAGTAATGGCCACTGCCTTTGAAACTTGCGGATATACAGGGCTGGAATATAAACCTTTGGCTGAATTCAGTGATGGATCAGGAGCCATTATACGAAAGCTGTACAACAAAGGGGCAGCGTATGGATTTGGACTGGATGTCAGTTTTTTCACCCTCTTTTGCCAGTCGAACCTGGATCCGGTGTATCAAAATACCTATGTCAACGGTTTTGAACCCACAGTTGATGTGTTTTACCGGATAATAAAGAACATTTACCTGGCTCACGAGACCGTACCGATAATCCCGGGAAAAGTTCCTTATAACAAGACTGTTGCAATCTCGATCACGCATGATGTTGACACCAAGGATGCAATCCCCAATTCATTGCTTTATGCCGACCTTGAGCAAAAAAATGGGGTGGCTGCAACCTATTTTGTCCAGACTAAATATATCAAGGATGGTCAGGACGATCATTTTTTTACGGTGGAAAACATGCCTTACATTAAGGCCCTGCTTAATATGGGCATGGAGGTAGGAAGCCATACAGTTTCACATACCCCATTCTTCAGTTACCTTCCAATCGGTAGCGGCACTGAAAAATATCCTGATTATCAACCCTTTTACGTAACAAACTTTTCAACCTTCAACGAAACCCTACTGGGAGAACTGAGGGTCAGCAAATTCCTCTTAGACCATTTCCTTGGAATAAATACCATCTCATTCAGGACAGGTTACCTTGGGCATTCGGTGGAGATGTATCCTGCTCTCGAAGCTACCGGGTATTCATACAGCTCTTGTGTTACAGCCAATGATGTGCTGACTCATATGCCTTTTCAGACCTTCTATGACAATCAATTCGACAGCCCGATTGAAGTTTATGAATTTCCAATCACCATTGAGGATGAGGAGGCACCCCAGATGGACCGCAGGGTTAGTTCTGCAATCTTCTTAACCAATAAGGTTGCTCAATACGGCGGATATGTTAACATTCTCATTCATCCCAATGAGCGAATCTACAAGTATGCTTTTGAGAAAGAGTATATTGATCATTTTAAAGATGAAGCCTGGTTGGGAACCATGAGGGATTACGGTGACTGGTGGGTGGCCAGAAGCAAAATGCAGATTGATGTCACTTTCAGGGACCGTTCAGCCCAGGCTAGAATATTTTGTCCGAACCCAATAAAAGGAATTCCGATTGAAGTCCCGCCTGCATATCGCCTGGTTCAGACCTATCCCGAAGGTTTGATTTTTGAGGTTACTCCAACTGGTTTACTGTTTGAAGAGCTGGAAGGCGAAATCACCCTGGTTTTTGAAAAAGACTAGTCTTTGAACAGATAAATCAGAGCCAGGTTAATAGTCGGACTGTTGCGGAAAAAGGTCTGACGATATTCTTCATACTGATATCCAGCATAGACCCTTCCCATCAACCTTTGCGATATCCTTAAGTTCGCAGCAAACAAAACATTCACTGATCGGAGCATCGCTGTTGGATCATAATTAGGATCATTCAGGTAATAGAGAGGGTTATCGGGAAACCGTCCACTACCAAGGGTCAGCTGTATCCAATCCTCTGAAGATCTGAGATATTGTCTGAATGTTACATTATAGCCCTGCGAAACTTTTCCATTTGCCGGCGCTAGAATGAGGCCTCCGCTGATCATAGTGCTGCCGAAATATTTTGAAATCCCTGCATTGGCTATAAACACATTGGTTGTATCCGTAAGATCCCTGAATCTCATATAATTGAAACCGCCCGACAATTCCCACCCGTTGACGATCTCCTTGTATACCTGTGCTCCAAACCTCTGCCGGGCAAATATGGTTGTAGGTGACAACCCCAGATTGATATGGAAATACATCTTCTGCTTCTTAAAAACAGGATAGGCATCCACTTCGAACTGAACTCCGGAATTCTGCATGAAGCCTGTAGTATCCGTACCAACCCAACCAGTATTCAGAGCCCCGATAATTGTACCGAATTTTTTAGTGTTGTAATACTTCAGACTGTACATATTCCATGAACGGTTAACAGGCTGGGTATATTTGTTATAAGTTAGTTCAGCACTTAATCCGTTGATTTTAAGAGGTCCTTTAACTGAATAATAAGCATTGCGGTAGTCCTTATTCTTTGGATACCTGTCGATCAGTGTTTTCAAGGTTCTGTTGGCCTGCTCAAGATTTCCGTTACGCTGATAAACCATGGCCTGCCGGTACATCAGATCGGGATCGCCCGGAAAAATTTGAAGACCATATTTCACCCATATTCCGGCCCCGTCAAAATCCTCATACCAAATTTCGGTATCAATCAACGAGTTAATAAGATCCTTATTGTCAAATGATTCTTTGACCAACGGTTCGAGAATATCAAGGGACTTGGAATAATCACCCTTCCAGGCGGCTATATTTCCAAGCAGGAGCTTAGCGCTGAAGTTTTTTGGCTGGACTCTGAGCACTTGCTTACAAATCTCATCAGCCCTCTCATATTCGCCATCATAAGCCAACTGCCTCGCCTCTGACAGGAGCGTATCTAACGGGACCGCATATTGGACGGTATCAGCCCTGACAGGCTTTTTTGCCTCTTGCTCAAGCAAATTGGACTTGTCGACCAGTTTTTGATATTGCTGGGTAAACCTTACATTCCCCGGATGACCGGCAAGGAATCCAAACAGAGTCATCTTGGCATCAAAAAGATTTCCGGCAGCCTCGTACACTTCGGCCTTTTTATAATAAAACTCTTCATCATATCTGTAGAGCTTGATGCCCATATTGCAGTAATACAAAGCCTGAGAATAGTTCCGGGCCCACTTTTCAACGTCTATCCAGCAAAGAATTCCCTCTTTATTGCCAGTTTCTTCAACATTCAGCATCCTCAACTGTTCGCGTGCAGTTTCAAATTCATTTCCCCAGGCGTAGGTCTGGGCAATAAGAATTCTTGCAGGATAAAAATCAGGCCTGAATAATAAAATCTGGTTGCATAGGGTTCTGGCTTCAAAATACTGCATATTAACAGCAAATCCTTTGGCCTGAATAAATACCTCCTCTATTGAAAGAATGTCAAATGGACCGATCAGCCCAGGGAAAATGACTCCGTTGTTGGAAACGGGGATGGTGGTATTAAGCTTTTCATAAAGGCTTATCGCTTCAGCGTTTGATGGATCCCTTTCCAATACCGCCAGAATTCCTTTTTTCGCATCGATATAATCACCAGCCAATTGATTGGCCCTTGCAAAAGCCAGAAAGAGATCTATGTCATCGGGATGGAATTCCAAAGCCTTAAGGGCAAGCTCAGCCCCGACTTCAGGTTTCCCCTGGCCAATTTCAAGCCTTATCAATGCAAGAAAAGCTTCCTTATTGGCATTGTCATATTCAAAAATCTTGTAATACTCTTCCCTGGCCTCATTGGCAAAACCCTGATAGGCCAGCACATTTGCCTTCAATAAGCGAGCATCTACATACCCTGGAATATCCTGGAGGATTCGATCAGCTAGCAGTCGTGCATCATCATACCGCAGCTGGCGTGACAGATCTATTGCTATTTTAAGGGTCTTATCGTAATCAATTTTAGCCGTATCGGTCTGGCCCATAAGCACCTGAAAACTCAGAGCCAGAGCAGCAAGAGTAATTATGCCCCTTAAATAATTCATCAATTACCTGCGGACCAATAATTTCTTTATTCGTATCGAAAGTTCATTCGGACTGAAAGGTTTGGTAAGGTAATCATCTGCTCCGAGTTCAAATGCCTGTAAAACAGTATCTTCATTACCAACTTTAGAAAGTACGATAATGGGAGTTTTAAGCTGGTACTGAACCCTGATCAGATTGATCAGCTCCAGTCCGCTCATATAAGGCATCAGCAGATCGGTAATAATTAAATTTATATTACCGCCTTCAGTTTTCAATACTTCACTTGCTTTATGTCCGTCCGTAACCGTAACGACCTCATGACCATCCATTTTGATCCGGTGTTCTACCGTCCGGAGCATCATGAAATCATCTTCACAAACTAGAACCTTTGCCATAAGTTTAAATTTAAGATTCTGATTTAAAGTCAGCAATCAATTCTTCAAGTGCAATCTGCACATGTTCCCTGAATCCGGAGTATAATCCCGGGATTCTTTCTGTTTCAATCCGAAGTTCAGATAGTCTTTCCAGCTCATTTGCTACCTGAATGATCTCATTGACTCCCATCATATTAAGATTAGGTGCAAATTTATGAACCTCATCCCTGAAAGGTTTCCATGCCTCTTCGGCCAGGTAGCCGTCCAGTCGGGTCAATACGCCAGGAGTATTGCCAATGAAATGATTGATCATTTCCATTTCAAATGAAACATCACCACCTGACAGTTCCTTTAAGTAATCCAGGTTGTAGTGTTGAATCGGTTTCATGAGTTTAGAGTATAATAACAAACTTAGTAAAATAATCCCAGCCTGAGAGGTCGGAATTATCGACTGATAAAGAATTTGCTTACCTGATTTCCATTTCGGGCCTTAACTGTAAGCAAATAGACACCGGTCACCGGATCTTGCTGATTTCCAAAGCTCCAGTAAAGTCTGATCCTGCCATTTCCCGCCAACTCTGTTCGATCCCAGCTTTTTAACGGTTTTCCTGAAATATCCATGACTTTAACTTCTAATATCTCATCTGTACCTACCGGTAACTCGATCCAAAGATGATCCTGAGCCGGACTTGGGTAAATGATGATTTGATCAAAGCCAGCGTGTTCATCAATTCCAGAAGTACCGGAATTTGAAAAGCCGGGTGTTGTTGCGGTGAATTTTATCCAGGGCAATGTCCCATCCTTGGTTCTTCCGTATGAAATATCATTGGTAAGGATTGGGTAGGTCACTGAATCAAGGATAATCATTTGCTCATTAACCATTTGGGTCAGTGCAATAAACTCCCCTCCCCCGGCCAGTTGGAAATCAGTATGTCTGACCCCGGCAGTTGTTTTCAGGGTCGGATAAAAGAGCATAAAGCCCTTTGCAGGGATAGTGGTGGAGTCAGGACGAGTTTCCGGAATTTTCCAGAGGTTCAGATTATCCTTATGATCTGTCAGATAAAGTCCTCCAACATCAACCGGTTCATTGGTTGAGTTATATATTTCAATCCAATCATCAAATTCGCCTAGATTATTACGGATGGTTGAGGTATTTCGGGCCATCAATTCATTCAGGTATAGTCCGGAAAGTTTTCCTCTTGGTGCTTTATTTGGTAATCCGGGAGTTGGATTATCAAATCTGATCAGTGAGACTCCCCCGTCAGGAACCCTCCCAAATGATACATCACTGCCAATTGCGGGATAGGATAATGAGTCAAGCCACACAAAATTTCCCGAGTTGGATTTGGATAATCCTACAAACGATCCGGCACCGGGAAGGACAAAGGATACGTGCCGGACACCCTTAGTTGGTTGTTCATCCAGCCAGAATACAAGGTGACCGCCCGGAGGGATCAGAGTTGAGTTGAAATCTGAACCTGGAATCTCGAATGAGCCGGGAGTGGTTTTGGTTTTTGTCAGATAAAGTCCGCCAACATCCACAAAGTGAACGGATTGATTATATATTTCCACCCAGTCGGAGAATTGTCCGGTTTCATCCGGATAGGACCGTGTATTTCTGGCCAATACTTCGTTTATGTAAACTTTTTCAACGGGTGCAGTCTGGTTTACACGCCCGGGAGTTCCTCCCACATAATAGCTGGTTCTCCAGGCCTCGGGCAATGAGTTGTTGAGCTTAGTTTCAATCAATTCGATACTTGAATGATACAAAAGCGGCCAGGCAGGCCAATCCCCGCTGCTTGCAAAGGTCACCTGGTCTGCGAGAAAGCCCTTTGAATCATAGAGGGAAACCGTACCGCCGGCGCTGCTCAGTCCCCCTGAATTCCATTGCAAAACTTTGTATCCCTTATCCTGATAATCCGACATCCGCTCACATATCACAAGAAATTCCCCGGGTTGCAATACCAGAGTCTGACTGATCGTGAGGCTTACAGCATCTTCAAGGCGGAAACCGTTTAAATCTGTTGCTTCCTGACTTGCATTGACCAGTTCGATGAATTTACCACTGGTGGTCTCCCCTGGATTATAGAAGATCTCATGAATCATAATCTTCCCCGAAGACCCATGGTTATACCAGTAGGCCCCCATATCTGTCCGGGTACCATCCGGATCAAGTGGCGAATCGGGGTCACCGGCATCAATGGCCGGTGAGGAGGCTGTTAATTGAAAGTCACCTGTCATGGCATTGGCAAATCTGGCTGATGCCACCTTATTACCAGTACCAGCCGGAAGGCTTTTATCCGTCATCGAATAAGTGATGGTTATCTCGTTATCAGGATCCTTGCTCGCGTCAGTGGAAATGGATTCTGAGAATATTGAGTTTGAAACAATTACGTGACCATGGCCCAGATCCGGTGCCGTGCTGTATGACCTTAATGCGACACTGTTTTTATAGAAGGTTGAATGATCTATATACGCAAAACCAGCCTCTCTGGCGGCTACTGCCTCATCGCATGCTTCAAACACCAAATAATTGCCGGTCACCTTGTTCTGAGCCAAACTCAGGGCCTTATCAGCAGTCTTGTAAAAATAGGTCGTATTGACAGCCAGGCCAGAATTCTGATACAAATCCACAGCATCATCTGATGTCAGTCCCAGAAGGGAATTGCTTATGTAAGCAGACTCGGAGTAATTAGACGACCGTCCGGAGAGGTAAATAGCATCGTGTTCTTTGGTGTCAGCCGGTATAAGGGTCTCATTAGGCAGATAGATGGCACATGACTTGTCCATCTCAAGCCTACCATTATATATTTCCACCCCTGCATCGCACCGGCTGATCAGGCAACCATTCATTCTTACAAGAGCGCTTTCGGCATATACAGCCTTACCGATGTTGTCAATAAAGAAACAGTGGTCCATATCCACCTGCCCTCCTGTCGTGGTTATAACAGCCTGCGAGGCTGAATGCCCCGTGGCTCTTGCCGGATCTGCTCCCCCATTGATAAAGAATGCATAACTCAGTGTGGAGGGTTCAGCGTACTGGCCGAAAATGAGTCCACCCCAGGGATTAGCCCAGGTTTGAGATGTGAAAATAACCGGATTATCAGGGGTTCCCCTGACTTCGAGGGTTCCATCAATCACGATTCTTGCCTGGTCTCCCATCAGAATGCGGGTTCCGGGCATAATTACCAGCTTACGGCCCACCGGGATAATAATCGAATTCCTGACCCAATAATCATGTTCACTGGTCCATACACCGCCAAACCGCTGTTCATTATCCATAGTGACAAGATGCCGGCCGGAACTGATTTCAACCCCCAAAGTATCGTTGTATTGGTTCAGCGACAGGTTCAACCTCCCCGTTGCATTTTCAATTTTTGTGGTCATGCTGCCATATCCCTTTACCATACTGACAGAAGTTGACCTTAAAGTGCCATTGGTAACACCAAGAGTGATGTTTCCGGTCACGGTTTTGGGATTAACGCCATTAAGTGTATCAACAATGATCACCACAGGCAGGCGTTCGCCTGTCATCATCACCCGGGGCGCTATCATATGTTTTGCCGGAACCGTGTTGGGTACAGCAGGAGAGGAATAGCTAAAACTTCTGAAAGAGCCTGTACCGTTTGGATATCTCCCTTTTGAGGCAGGATAATGGATTGACTGGGGGATAATCTGGTCAATAATCTGATTTTGTGTGCCGTTTTTGAGACTCAGGTAAATCTTTTTGGTTGCCTGGCTAACTGAAAAACCGATATTTAAAGGATCCTGATCAGGGGTTGCGGTGAATTTAAAAAGCACACACCCTCCGGCGGGTACATTGGTTTTGGAGGGACTGGTGAGGGGTATCTTCCATTTTAGAAGGTTGTCAACATCATCTGACCAATAGAGACCGCCGATATTGACCGGTACAAGAGACGAATTATAAACTTCAATCCATTGGTCCTTTTTATCCGTTTCTTCCAAATCAGAAGTTAGGGTCTGGATGAAATATTCATTGACCTTGATCTTCGAAAAATCAGGAGCAGAGTTAGGTAATCCGGGGGTTCCTCCAAACACATAGCTCGCTTCCCAGTTCGCTGCCAGTGAATTATCCTTAAATGGATCGCTTAGGGAAAGGGAATTGCCTTCCCCATCAGCAAGGGCAGGCCAGGGGCTGGCATCCGTATAAGTCACTTCATCCAGCAAATTTCCCGAGCTGGTAACCAACTTAAGAGTGGCACTGTTGTTGGATAACAAGCCAGGTTTCCATGAATAGACCTGACCCGGCAACGATGCATAGCTGAAGCGGTTTGATGCAATCAGAATTATTTCACCGGGTTTGGCAAACGACCCCTCTGAAAAAATGAAATCAACGCCTCCGGTGATCCTGATCCCGGATAAATCAATCTGTTTGGACGAGATGTTGATTATTTCGATGAATTCAAAATTTTGTTCGGCACCCTGGAGATCGGAGGGATGATAATATATCTCGTTGAATTTCAGTGTTTCAGAAACGCCCTTTCCATACCAGAATGCACCCAGATCAGGCAAGGTGCCATCAGGATCAAGACCTGTTTTGGCGTTTCCCTTATCGATGGAACCTGACGTGGAGGACAAAGTGAAATCCCATTTATCCGGATCCTTTAATCCGGGATTTCCATAAAGGTTTGCCACCCCCAGAAGATTCGGATCTGAGTCTGAAATGCAATGGTCAAAATAGAATGATGGCAGGCTGTCGTTTGAATAAGCTGTATTCGTTTTGGACAAAATACAATTGGTCAGGTCACCGGAAGCTGTGTAACTGTAAACGGGCTTGCCGGTTCTGAAAAAAGTGCTGTTGGTTATATTCACATAGGATTCAAAACTTGACTGAACACCACCCGGCGAAAAAGCAAACACCGACCGGTCAACCGATACCTGTGATCTATACCCGGCTGAAATGCCCTTTTCATATAAGTTGGAGAAAAGGCTATTTTTTACAATTAAAGGAGCGACCAGCATATCAATGCCGTCATCTTCAGTCTTGTTCAGAACGCAATTGTCAACAATGTGCGGTTTGGTAAAATCGGAGTATTCCCAGAAATAGATGCAATCGTTATCATCATCCTTAACCGTCCAGTCGTTGTCTGGCATTTCCATAAACCAGCTGTCGTAATATTCACCGTGCGAGAACCGGATCTCAGGACCCATGTCACACCGGGCGAAATAGGAATTTCGAACTATCCAGTTTGAATAGTCACAGTAACCCGCTTTCCCCTTATTGTCGGTCATGAAAACGTAATTCAGACTGATATTGGCATGGTCGCCAAAGATGAGCGGTTGCTCGTAAGAGTGTCCCTTCCATTTGTTTTTATCACCACCGCCCTTACCCATCATCACCCATTCGAACTCCGACAGACTGTCAACATTATGGATTTCAATCCCACCCCACCAGGTGGCTGAGGAGGAAGGCATGATCACGATCGGATTTTCCAATGTTCCCTTAAATTGCAGTCGCCCATCGGAAACAATGGTCTTGAGGTTGTCAAAAATCAGGCGGGTCCCTTCAGGAATGATCAGGTTACCGGTTTTGCCAATGATCAAATTTGATCTTACCAGATAATCAACATTCTGAGCCAGGGTTGTAGGAGCGTTAATCGGGCCATTTAGCGTTACGGTTGGTATATTTGCCGAGACCTCAACATAGCGCTTATAACCATACCCTTTGATTGATAACTCAAAATCATTGGCCGAGGTAAACCTGCAGATCGCTGATCCCATTCCGTTTCTCACCCTGATCGTATCCGGCTCTACCGTACCACTGGACACCTCGAGTCGGAAATTCCCATTGACGGTTTTATCAATTTCTCCACCGGAATTGCGGATTTTTACAACAACAGGCACATAATCCCCGGATTTGATCCGTGATGCAACAATAATTGAATTGTCAACCTGCCTGTTGGCACGCCTCGGAGAAGGTGAATTAAGGGTGACTACCGCACCGGTTCCATTTGGCAGTCGGCCAAGAGTTGTACCTTTTCCTGATATTCCGTAATCCGCCCGGTCAACGGTAATCATACGATCTCCGGCCAACGCTGTCAGCACGAGTGAGCCACCTTCACCCTTCAGTTTGAAAGGCACATGCAGGGGACCTATTTCCGGTGTATTCTCGGCAAAAAAAACTTTGTATTCATTCGGATGAATTACCGTTAATGAATCATAACCGCCAGGTATTTTGTACTTGATGGGATTGTTTGGATCATTGCTTAAATAGTATCCTGCAAGGTTTACGGGTTTGGAACCTGTATTGACAACCTCAAACCAATTGTAAGCACCTAATAATCCCGATCCGATAGGAATTGCGGATATCTCATTGATTTTAAGATTTTTATATATACTTTCCGGATTTACAGCACCCGGAGACCCACCAGAATAGGCTGATTTCTTCCAGTTTGCGCCCAAATTGTTATCGCTACCCGTATCGGACAGTTCAATTGAATAACCGGTCCCGGCAACCCCTTCAGGCCATGGGGCAGCTACACCGTAAGCAACTTTGTCAACAATGGAATTTGTGCTGTTCAGCAAAATGATTTCTTCTCCAGAATCAGATAAATCTCCTGATTGCCATTGATATACGTTATCAAGATAGGAATACAGGTTTAGGTTTCTGGTAACAATAACAGCTGCTCCGGGATTAATAAAAGCATTTGATGGAAAGGTGAATTCGACCCCCTGGAAATGAAATCCTGAGAGGCTTCTCCTGACACCTGAAGTATTCTGGATTTCAATATATTCAGCATCCTCACCGATAATTGCAGAGGGTGCATAATTGATTTCAGAAATGACGATCGGATTCTCCTTTTTGGTCTGGAAAAGGGCTACCAGATCCAGATTATTGTTTAAAGTGATGGTTGTGGTTGTTTTTGTATCGATATTATTGACCGTTCCGGTCAGCGAAAGGTCAAATCTCAGATCAGTGTTTGAAGGATCCACCTGGTGCAATTCGACTGCGATCAGATTGACACCCTCTTTCAGAAGAGCCGGATCTACTGTAAAGGTCTGAACAGCTGTTTCATTGGCTCCACCCAGGTTTTCAACCGCCCTGGTCATATAGGTTACCTCGCCGGCGGGCATGTTTGACCTGGCAATTTCAGTCCCGTTCAGATAAACCACAGCGCCATCATCCCGGATCAGTTGAACTGAAAGTGTTTCAAACAGGTCGGCTCCGGTGACTGTGAATTCTTTGCGAAAATAAGTTGTCAGGTATCGGTTACCTGAATTTGGGCCATAACTCACTGTTGTAGTGATCCCTGAGGATTCACCGTAGCCAAAGGGAGCAGTTCCGATTTTCCAGCTGCTGTCATCTAAATCCGGGGCATACCATGTATTGCCCTGATCGGATCCGTCATCCAGATAATTCCAGGTGGATCTCTGGGCTATGGCTGTTTTTGAAGATGTTCCAAAGCCTTGCCATCCACTGAAAGTGTAACCATCATTAGGAACAGCAGTAATCTTGTAAGTTGAACCCGTATAAAAGTTCCCGCTGAATTCAGATGCAGTCAAAAGGTTCCCGTTCATGTAAACGGTTCCAGCCCCGGCCGGGGATACGCTGACATTGAAATCCTTTTTAGTGCTGACACCAAAATAGCTTTTAAAATATCCATCGTGGCGATCAGGCCTTGCCCTGGCAAAACTCCGCATCACCTCCACCCGTTGCTGCCATTCAGATGCAGAGGCGAACACTCCGGAGAGGGTACCTGACCACTTATTTGCATGTCGCTGAATGTAAGGTTCAATTGTAGCGGCCATGCTGTCAATGGTATGCAGTGACCGTTCGGTGGTAAAAGCGGTTTGGGAAAGATAATCAAGTCTGGCTTTGAGCTTTGCCTTAAATTCTGCATTTTTTACCAGCGCTTTCATCATGGGCTCATTGGCCGTAATTTCCGAGAGATTATTCCGGTCGATGAACTGATATCCATAATCCAAATCCCAGACCACACAGCGAAATTTACCGTCACCGGATTTCTCTCTCCAAAGTTTCAGATTATGTCTCCAGCTCTGGTTGGCAGCGAGGATCTGGATACAATTGAAATCAATGTAATTATCCATATCCATCATGGTGGAAGCGGTTGCATAATTGGCAGCAGAGGTCATGTCATTCTTGGTTATATAATTCCACATAACCCAGAAAGCCCCTTCGTCGCCGCTTTTTGCTTCAATTACAGGAGGATTGTAATCATTATCAACATAGATCAGATCAAGATTAGCCGGATCCACTCCCTTATGGGTCAGAAAGTGATTAGGGTTGATCTTGTCGCGGATATTGTGAATTCCCATGAACACCCCATTAATGAAGACAATCGAAGGACGGTAATCCTGATAAACCACATCCACGATATCCTGGAAAAGAGTCTGGCACATTCCGTCACGGAACATGGTATTCCGCCAGTCATCCGATGAACTTCTGAGCACAAAAGACTGATAATGAGTGTAGGGAGTGCCTGGAAACAGATTATAATCAAGCCCGTCAACTCCCTCTGTAGGCCGGATAAAAACTCCGAAGGATTTTTCAGGAAAACGGACAGCACTTCGTCCGAATAGCCTTAAATCCACATTCTTATAAAATCCCCTGCTTCCGTCAGGTTCAAAAAACTCGAGTGTAGCGGGTCTTTCCCACTCTTTCCTCTCATCAAGCCGGTCATTAAGATAAATTCCGAGATCAGGATCATCCAGAAAGGCTGGATCGAGACTGATTGAAATGACTGCGATGTCGATATTTTCGTTTACAAAGTAAGTATTGGTTATTACGTTGGATGGCAATATCCCATCCTTGAAGGCCCTGGCTTTGACCACGCTGTTTGAGCTGATAGTCAGCGGTGCCGTGTACCTGCTTGAATTCGGCACGGGGTCACTACCATCCCTGGTATACCTGATCACTGCCTCAGGGTCGGTGCAGGTAAGCACCAGGGTTACCGGTCCTGTAAAGAAGCCTGCCTTTTGGCTGAACACAGGATCAGGAAGTGCGGCTGATTTAAGATTTCCGTCCTTGTTGGCAGACCCTGGTGTGGCTAGCCAGAAATATCCTCTTTCGACAGATCCGTCAGTCATGCATCCATAAGACAGGTTTGTCGATAAAACCGGATAGGAAAGGGTATCGATAACTCCGCCGGAACTGTTGAAAAGGCCAATGCTCTCTCCTAATCTCGAGAGCTGAAAGTTTGTATGAAGATTTGTGTTTACCCCATCAGCATAGATAACCAGGTAGCCCGAAGCAGGGACTTTGGATCCGGAAGGGAACTTCCATTTGCCTGGATTATCCAGATTATCTGACAGAGAAAATCCGGTAAGATCAAATGGCTCAGAGCTTCCATTATATAGTTCAATCCAATCGCCGAACTGGTTGTAATCAGGATCCACACTGGCAGAAGAGTTGCTTGCCATGATCTCATTGATCCTCAGGGGAACCACCAGTCTGGCTGAACCCTCCAGTTCCAGATCAAAACTCAGGTCGCTGCTGCCAACTGCCTGCTGATGAATCTCTACTGCCACCACATTCTTACCAGGAACCAGCATGTCTGCCTTAACTGTAAAAGGGAAATAGGTCAGTTCATCCTCTCCCCCAACCCCTTCGATTGCCAGTGTGGAGAAATTCGAGGTTGCCGGCATGTTGGACCGTACCACCTCGGTCCCGTTTATGTAAACGACAGCTCCATCGTCCCTCAGCAGTTTAACCACCAATGAGTTGAACCCGGCAGGATTTTCCACATTAAAGCTTGCCCGGAACAAATAGGAGATATACTTGTTTGCCGCATCAGGGCCATAACTCAGCACCGTTACCTCATTCCCCTCCCCGTATCCGAACTTGCCATTACCGGTTTTCCACGCCGAATCATCAAACCCGACCGAAGTCCAGGAAGTGCCGGGATTAGAACCATTATCGAGATATGCCCATTGAGACTGTGCTGGAATCAGAACCGTATTTTGTGCAATGGAAGGCGAAACCAGGTGGATAAAAATCAACAGCAACAAGAGTCGGAACCCATTGCCGCCATTAACCGATATCTTCCTGATTTTCATAAAATAATCTTAAAAATCATCGCAACAGGATTACTTTAAAGGTATCCGTCAGGTAAGGAGTGGTCATGGATATGAAATAGATCCCGGGAGTCATTTTATATCCGTCATTGCTTGCACCATCCCATGGCAGCCGGTATACACCAGGACCGTATGTCCGGTTGGTTATGGTGGTAACCAGATTCCCATTGATGTCCCTGATCACAATCATCACCGGCAACTCTTCCTTGACGGAGAAACGAACATAGGTTTCCTCCCCGAATGGATTTGGGTAAGGAGGGTAAAGCTTGACCACCTCGTTGATTACCTGGTTGTCTTCCTTATTTTCTGATCCGGGTGACGGATTTATCGTGAATGTCCTCCATGAGCTACCTCCGTCGGGATACCTGCCGAATGAGACATCAGGGAACAATTGCGGAACATTCAATGTATCAATCCAACTGAATCCGGATTCAGTCCGCATGGAAAGACCTATTGTTTCCCCGTTCCCGGTAACCTTAAAGTTCAAATGGTCGGTTCCAAGCCCCGGCCGGCCATCAGCAAACAAGACACAGAACCCCTTTGCGGGAACAGTGGTGAGTCCGGGCTGATCCGCAGGAATACGCCATTTGCCGGGATTACTGAGATTATCAGTAATATAGAATCCACCAAGATTAAGATCCGTATCCCCTGGGTTATACACTTCAATCCAATCCGAATAGGTTCCGAGTCTGTCAGAATAAACACTGATATTGCTGGTCATGACCTCATTTATCGAGAGGTCGGGAACATTACCTGTGTAAACAAAATGAGCTATTATATCAGATTGCCATTCGAATTTCTGATTCATGTCGCCGGCAGAGTAATAGAGGGTTTCCACCTTACTCTGCCCCACAACCCCGTTCAGGGAAAGGTCAAAGACAAGATCTGAACTGGAAGGGGAGACTTGGTGAACCTCAACTGCAATGACATTTATCCCATTGCGCAACAGGTAGGGGGGAATATCAAAAGGAAAATAAGTGATTTCGCTGTCCCCGTCAGTTCCTGTTGAGGCAAGGGTTGAAAAATCCGAAATATTTGGCATATTGGATCTTGCCACCTCGGTACCATTCAGATAAACTATCGCCCCATCATCCCGGACAAGATTGATAGTCAATTTTGACCATTGGGTGGCATCTTTCACCTTGAATTTTTTTCTGAAAAAAGTGGTTATATACTTATTGTTGGCATCAGGGCCGAAAGATACCGAAGAACAAAGTCCCTCATTGTTATATCCAAGCATCCCGCAGCCCTCCGGCCAGTTATCGTTGTAATCCGGGCTTTTCCATTCAGAAGGCGGGTTTGCTCCGGTATCAAGGTATTTCCAGTTACTCAGGGCGGAAACGATTGGTACGGTTTGGCCCGCCTGGAGAGTATTTGATCTGATCTCCCATTGGTCAAGGGCATATTGTGGTTCGGGAATTGCGGTAAAATTGAGCTCCTGGTCAGTAAAATACGTGGCATCTTCGCTGTCAGAAACCACCAGTGAATGGTCAACCAGGATTCTCCCTGCCCCGGCGGGAGTTACCTTAAGGTTCAGGTCTACCGGATCTTCCAGACCGTAAAATGATTTCAGGAATCCCAACATATATGATTTCCGGTTCGATGCAAAATACCTGAGCTTGTCCACATTGGCCAGCCAGTCATCATAACTTGCAAGCCAGGGTGTTTCAATGTACCCGAGGACAGGATCGACAAAAGTCCAGCCGTGATGACCAATCCATCTGGGAATGTGTTTTAAGGCCATTTCACCGGCTATGTTTCTCTGAAGACTGTCAATGATGCCAATCATCCTGTCCGAATCAAAGGTGGAATTCATCCGGGCGAGCATTGTGCTTAAGAATCTGGAACTGAATTCAGGGCTCTTCATAAAGGATTTGAACAGGTCGGTTGATCCGGGATAGTCAGGTGGTTCTTCCATTGTAGCCCAATCGAGTGTATTATGCCAAACGTAATCGTATGCAAGGTCCTGGTCAAAAATGATCCATCGCCATATTCCGCCAGGAATCCTGGGCCTCCAATATTTTATATTTCCGGCTGGCCAGTCGATGTTGGCATAAAAGATCTCGGCCACATTGTAATTAATATATTCCTGAACATCAATTTTTTCCGCCGCCGTCGCATAATTATCGGCGTTGGTCATATCCTTGGTTGTGACAAAGGTAAGCAGGTCGGTATAGGCTTTTGAATCTCCCTCCTTAACCGCTCCGGTCTGGGTGAGGAAATCCAGATTATCTTTATTGAAACCGTGATTTTCCTCAATATAATCGTCACCGATCATCTCCCTGATATTATGGATGCCCCAGTATTCTCCGTTTAAATAAACGATTGAGGGTCTGTATGCCTGATAATCAATGTCCATTTGACCTGCAAGGATTGTATGGAGGGTTCCATCTTTCATCATGGTCTTAGCCCAGTCATTACCGGCAGATCTCAATTTTATTTCATTGAACTGATTGATATCCTTATCCTTAAAAAAACGATAGTCGAACTTTGGCTCCCCATAAGACCTTCTGGCTATAAGGCGGAGCGACTTCTGGCTGGCGGTTCTTGAAAGTGCACCGGTTATTTTCAGTCCGGCCAACTGGGCGATTTTTACGGTATGGTTTTGTTCAAAGAATTCTATAAATGCCTCTTTCTCCCAATCCTGCCAGAAATTTCCATTCCCCCACCCCCAGGTGTAATTTCTCCCTTCGTTATATATGCCGATATCCGGATCCCACAAATTTTTGGGATCCGTTGTAATGGATAAAACAGGCAATGCTGTTATTTCATTTATCAGGAAAGTCTCTGTCACTATGGGGGAAGGGGTTTGGGCACCATTGTATACCCTCGCCCTTATCACCGATGTTTTGCTAATCTGAAGTGGACCTGTGTACAGGGCCGAACTGATTGTAGGATCGGCCCCGTCAAGAGTATATCTGATCTCACCACCACCCGGCGCCGTCATGACCAGGTCAATTGCCCCTGCAAAAAATCCTCTTTTATGATTGAACTGAGGCGGGGAACTGATCAGATTGCCAGTCTGGGGGTCATTGGCCGCTCCCGGCGTAGGTTGGGAAAAGAGTACCCAGTTGTCGGCTCCGTCGGTCTGCCTTCCGTAGGAAGCACCATGAACCTGTAATCCAAAAGTCAGAGAATCCATCACAAATCCCATTGAAGATGAAATGGCCAGAAATTCACCTGCGTAATTAAGCCTGAAATTCGTGTGCAGACCGGAATTCTTATTATCAGCCCAGATAATCAGGTAGCCCTTTGCCGGTATTGTTGAGGCAGCGGGAAACGACCATTTAAATAAATTAAGCGGATCATCGCTAAGGTAGAGCCCATTGAAACTAACTGACTGATTACTTGTATTATACAACTCAATCCAATCTCCGTATTCGAGATAATCAGGATCTTGAAGTCCATTGTCATTATCGGCAACAAACTCATTGATAACGATTTGAGAAAAGCCGGATGAATGGGAAATGAAAAAACCCAGCAAAACAAGGAAAAGCCATCTTCTCACTTTTATCAATTTTGATATGAATTCCATGCTATTCCTGCAATATACCCACTTTATAAATTGACAATGGGGCTGCCCTTGCAATTATCATGCAAATTAGTAAAACACGCGTGATTTAGAAAAGTTAGATTTCAGGACTGTAATTCTGCAAGAGGAACGAATTCAATCCTTTTGATGATGATCTCAGCTTCATTCTGGTTAACCGGCGCCAGACCCTTATTCAGCCACAGATTAATATGGATTTGCACATTTCTGATTCTGGTCTTTTTTTTGGAATGGTAAAGCCAGTTTGAAATATTCGAACCTGTCTGTGACTTTTCATGATGGCCATGATAACTCTCAAAATAAACAAAATCACGGCCAACCGTAAATTCATGGGTACTGTAGTCTCCGCTCAGAGAAACATTGAACCTGTGTATATTCCTTGTCTGCGTGTAGGGCTGGATTACAAACTGAGCATTCTGATTATCTCCTTTACCCCATTTGCTGATCTCAATATCAATTTCCTTGTTGTGGCACAGTGGATTATCATGCCAGGTGAATAGTCCAAGGACGACATTCGGATCCAGCCTGTCAATTCTGGAGGCCAGATAAAAGGAGAATTTGCCGGCTGCAAAGCGCTCCTGGGTAAATACTTCGGCACACTGCCAGCGACCGTTAACCTGTTTGATTTTTAAATGAAGGAATCCTGACTCATCTATCCAAACCTGATCTGTTCCGGCACCAAAATAGTTAGGACCGGGTCCCTTTTTCTCCCTGCTTTCTTTAACAACCCAGGTAAATCCTGAAAAATTGAATGTTCTTAATTGCTTGCCTGCCTGACTGACCGGGGCACAGGAGCTGATCAGCATTAAGGCAACACAGCCGAATGAAACCCAAATAGTCCTTTTTAAGAATCTTTCAATCATTACGCCTTTGATTGGTCAGGTCTTTGTAATAATCATTCATGATCTTACGCAGCAGGGGCCGGTAAACCGTATAAAAGAATTTATTTCTCTGAAGATAGTCTTCATTGTAAAAGGCAAATGAAAGCCATCCGGATCCGGCAAAATAGGCAGGTCGTAGTTTAATTGGATTGTCGCTGAAGTCAGCACCAAAATAATAATAAGGCGAAGGTCCGGAACTCTTCATTATTGCCGGAAATTCTTCAGGAATTCCAAACTGCCGGAGAATTGAGTCACCCTTGGCATTTGGTTCAATTTTGAAAGTCGATATTACGAGATTGCTGTCGTTCATTGGCAATGAAATATCAAACCAGAAAGGGTAATGGACCTTATCTTTGATCCGGTACTCCTTCTGTCCATATTCTGACGTATAGATATATGGGATCTTAACGTTCAGGTGGGTTGAGTCCTCCAGAATCTCGATCCAGTCATCATCTCTTGCGAAAACAATCCCACCTTTGGTAAAGGGCCACTTTCCCCCGTGCTGCCTGACATAGCTATTATACACCCATCTTGGAAGTTCTTCATTTGTAAAGGGATCCAGTGGATCAAAGTACCTTCCCACCCAACGGGTCCATTTGGTATTGATGAGCTGCTCTGCCTGAGCCCGGATACCAGCCGGTGTTGGATGATGGTAGAAATTGAATTCTGTGAGAATCAGTTTCTGCTGGGCTTTCATCCTCTTTAGCAGGTACAATTCCTTTTCGGTCATGCCTCCGTATATCTCCTGCGATCGTTCTTTCCACCAGGTGGTATCCTGGAACCACTCATTTTTGTAAATTCCGTACATATCGGTAAAAAACACCATATCGAGCTGATCTGCAAGAGAATCAATCTGCTCATAAGTGAAATTCGGAGTGACCTGCCGGACAAACGGTGCTTCTCCCTGACGGATCCTGCTAGTATCAAGTCTAGCCTTCACAATAGCATCCAGGTCATACGTATTGTAATCCCCTCCCCTTACAACCGGAAACATGCCCCAATAGTCTTTCTTGAGCCTGTATAACCTCCGGTTGGGTTTGGAAAATTTGTGATGAGTCAGGATCCAGGTAAAAGATCTGTGTTCAGGACTGTATTTCTCAGGGACTGTTTTATCGAGAATGAAAATATTAATGGGCCTAACCGGCCGTATCACCCATATAAGGAAACTCCAAAGCGGTATCAAAAAGATGGCAACAATGAGGGCCCTGACTAAGCGAGGAGACATAATTTCCGGTTTTAAGCCAAGCTGTTCGCTTGATTAAAGGCTAAGTAAATATAGCTATTTAGCAGAAACGAGAAAAATTGCCCGGCGTTTGTTCAGGTCTAAACTGATCCCGGACCATTCCCAAACCTGAGCCGTTTTTATGAACTCTTCTGATGAGGTCAGTTCTGATGAAACCGAAAGCCAGGTATCAGGATGCAGCGATTTGACCAGCTCTTCCAATAATTGTTTGGACCTGTAGGGAGCTTCGATGAAAATTTGTGTTTCACCTGCTGTCCTTGATCTTTGTTCAATCTCCCGGATTTTCCTTGTTCGGTCGTAAGGTTTTACAGGAAGATAGCCGAGAAAAGTAAATTTTTGCCCATTTAAACCGGAAGCCATCAATGAAAGAATTACCGAGCTGGGGCCGGTCAGGGGTTTCACCTGGATACCTGCCTGATGTGCCAGGCGAACAAGGTCTGCTCCCGGATCGGCAACACCCGGGCAGCCAGATTCCGACAAAATTCCGCCGTCCCTGCCCTGAACGAGGGGCTCCAGCAATGCCTGCAAATCCTGGGAGCGCGTATGCTCGTTGAGAATGCCCCATTCGGCCTCATCGATGATGTCCTTGTACCCGGCCCTGACAAGAAACCTCCTGGCGCTTTTTTCATTTTCAACAATGAAATACCGGATCTTTCCAACCAGCTCAATAACGGATCCTGAAAGCACACTTGCCGGATCACCGTCATCAAGGACATTGGGTATCAACCAGAGTGTGCCTTTCATCTTATTTACTTAATATTCAGAAAACATCGATCAATTCAACCTCAAAAACCAGGGGAGTGTATCCCGGTATGTTTCCGCTTCCATCAGGTCCGTACCCCAGATCCGAAGGGATCACCAGAATTGCCTTGCCACCTTCGTTCATATAGGAAATTCCTTCATCCCATCCCTTAATTACCCTGCCAGTACCCAGAATAAAGGGATAAACGCCGGAATCGAAGATCGTACCGTCTGTGAAGGTTCCCTTATACTTAACTTTTACCTGATCGCCTGGATCGGCTTTAGCACCCGACCCCCTGAATGTTTCGATGTAATAGAGTCCGCTGGGTTGCGGGCTGGTGGTGAACCCATGATCCTGAAGGTACTTGTCGATGGCTGCCTGCTCCTTTACAACCGGATCATCCTTTGTACAGGCAGCCATGATGGTTCCGGTAATCAGGAACAATAGAAAATGCTTTTTGAATTTCATCATTTTACCTTACTTCCAGAAGTTCAACATCAAATTCCAGGGTTGAATAAGGAAGGATGATATTCGAGTAACCCTGTTTGCCATAGGCCAGATCAGAAGGAATGATCAGGCGTGCCTTACCTCCTTCCTTCATCATCAGAAAGGCTTCATCCCAACCTTTAATCACCTGACCCTGACCCAAAACAAACTCAATCGGTCTCCCTCTCTGCAGGGATGAGTCAAATATCTTTCCATCAATGGTTTTACCGGTATAAT
>Ga0172368_10002682_pt1 | contig 22325 bp, 20 predicted proteins | sample Lak11m_FD_114540 | JGI IMG/M metagenome (GOLD analysis project Ga0172368, IMG submission 114540) | Freshwater microbial communities from Kabuno Bay, South-Kivu, Congo - kab_022012_11m | ecosystem: Environmental > Aquatic > Freshwater > Lake | place: Democratic Republic of the Congo: South-Kivu...
GACCATGGCCTGCTCCAGGATCTCGACGGCTTTTTTCTGAGTCTCGCCCGAAAGCTTCAGGGACGTGACGAAGCGCGTGATGTAGAACTGGGGGTTCGTCAAGGGCACCTTGATGCCCAGTTCCTGCGTAATCAGGCGGTAGGTGCGGCCGATTTCCTTCTTCGGAATCTCGGCGACCGCGGAGATTTCATCCAGCGTGCGGGGGATGCCGTACTGGCGGCAGATGGCGTAGATGACGGCGGAGACCACGGATTCGATCTGACGTCCCCGGATCAGGCCTTTTTCCACGCATTTGCGGTACAGCAGGGCCGCGGATTCGCGGATGGATTCTTGCAATCCCAGGTGCGACGCCACGCGGTTCAGTTCCGTCAAGGCAATCGCGAGGTTGCGTTCGATGCTGTTGGAGATGGAGGCGCGCTTGTGCCACTTGCGCATGCGGTAAAGCTGTGCCTGTTGGGAGGGAGCAATCTTGCCGCCGCGCACGTCGCGGTTGTACTGATCGATCTCCGTCACCAGGCCCTTGTTCGGCGACATGTATTTCAGGGGAGCGCCGGTGCGGGCGCGGGAATTGCGCTGTTCGGCATCGAAGGCACGCCATTCGGGACCTTCCTGGATGAGGTCTTCCTCGACGACGAGGCCGCAGTTCTTGCAGACAATCTCGCCGCGCTCGCTATGCTTGCGCAGGTCAGTGCTTCCACAGTCGGGACATTTGAACGTCATGGTGTTTGTTCACCTTTTGGAACGCAGAATCGTTCCGGCTTCGATTTCCTTCAGCGGCTCAGCCAGGAACAGCGGTTCGTGGATGGATGCGATGGTCTCCACCACGACAGCCGCCGGTTTTCCCGCTTCATACAGGACGTGCTTCTTGGCCACGGCCTTCTGTTGGTCCGAGGACAGAAGCAACAACCCGTTGTGGGTCCGATGCAAGACCTTAAACTGGTCCATGCGTGCGGAAGGTGATAGGGAAAGATTTATAAAAGAAACCTGGCGGGAGTGGTTTATTAACCTTTGCTTTGGAGGAGTGTGGCATTGACGGTGCCGTCCTGGCCGGGCCTCGAGGTGACTTTGGCTTTGCCCAATTCCGTCTCGATGAGCGCGCCAAGCGTCAGCAGGTTCTCGCGGGCGAAGTGGCGGTTGTCGGGGGATTCCTTGACGGTGACGATCTTGACGCGTTGGACTTTCCCGCCGACGGCCACGTTGGCGTGCTGGGCGTGATGCACCGACGTCTTGGACTTGCCTCCGCGGGCGCGGAACGAGCGGGACTCGTCTTTTTCGCCGAGTTTGGCGCGGGCGAAGAATCCGCCCCAGTTGGCCTTGCGCTTGTCCGCGGCCATGCGGCGGCGTCCGCCGGAGCCGGAAGACTTGGTCTTGGAAAACTTGTGGTACTGAACCATATGGGTAAATCACTCGTGGTTTTGAATGGCTGGCTTGCTTTTGGATAAAAGAAGCGGAATTCTTGTTGCGGGGACCGCATTTAAACGTTGCGGGCTTTTTCAACCCGTGCCTTCAATGTTGCCGCTTTCGGAAGTCCGTGTGGGGGTACCTCGGTTCCTCTTTTGCCATCGCCGGCACTCCATTCGTCAAACCGCGAACTTTAGGGCAAGGCTTTTTAAAGCTGATGTCGTGATGTTGACGGTGATTTCAATCTTATGGCAGATGTGCTTGCAGATTCGTTGAGTCTTTTGGCCACCAACCTCAGCAGCGTGGTTTCCTCGGTTGCGAAGGACTTCGTGGTGGGACTGGCCGCCATCATCGTCGTGTTGTTCTTTTTGGTGTTGGGTTGGATCGTGGGCCGAATCCTGGTGCGCGTGTTGCACGCCTTCTTGGAAGGCATCCAGCTGGAACACAAACTGGAAAAGCGCGGCATCCATGACGCCCTGCTCGGCTTCACCGTCACCGGCGTCTTGAGTACGTTCGTCAAGCTGTTGACGTATATTGTCTTTTTGGGCATCGCCTCCAGCGTGGTGCACTTGGCGTTTCTCGAGAATCTTGTGACGTGGATCGTGGGTTATGTTCCCGTGCTCATCCAGGGCGCCGTCATCCTGATGCTGGCCTTGTTGGCCGGTGACTACGTGACGGACCGCATCAAGGCAAGCAAGGTTCCGTTCGCCAAGCTCTTCGGTATGGCTCTGGAGGGCTTCATCGTCTACACGGCGCTCGTGATCGCCTTGCCGCTGGTCCTGCCGAATGCGGATGTCGAGATCCTGAAGACGACGTTCTTCCTGGTCGTCGGCTCGTTGGCCGTTGCCATCGGTCTGGGCTTGGCTATCGCCATCGGCCTGGGTACGAAGGACACCGTCGCCGCCGTGGCCAAGAAGAAGCAGAAGACCCTGGAACGCATGGTCTGAGTCTCGTTCAAAGGATGCCGGTTCGCGTTTGCGGGCCGGCTCCTTTTCTCTTATTTTTTCTCTCTTCTTTTCCGGTTTTTCAGCGTGAGCTTTTGCGTTTGATTTCGTAGGCGTAGAATTCGTATCCGGCCAGTTCGTGCTTTGCAGGGTATTTTTTGGTGGCAAGTCGGCGGATGGAGAAACCGGATTCACGGGCGAGCTTTTTCATTTCATTGACTGCTCCGAAGTTGGCCTGGCAGAGGTAGGCTCGGCCTTCCGGGGCCAGGTGGCAATCCAGGCCTTCGAAGAACGCGTGGTGGACTTTGAGGCCTTCGTCCCACATGGAAGCTTCCAGCGTGTCGGCCGCGGGCTTGTCGCGGAAAGGAAGGTTGGCCATGATGACGTGGAACCGCTCGCTCGGCGTCAGGGCGCCAAAGACGTCGGACGCCTGCACGTGGACCTTGTTTTCAAGTCCGTGGCGCGTGACGTTCTCGCGGGCGCAGGCGACGGCGGCGGAGCTGATGTCCAAGGCAGTGACGTGGCCGGCTCCTGCATGGGCGGCGAATATGGCCATGATTCCTGTGCCCGTGCCGATGTCCAGCACGCGGCCGCCGGGCGGTATGATGCGGTGCATGACGTCCAGCAGGGGATTGTCGTAAAATGGCCAGAAGACGCCACGGTGAACGATGAACGTCCTGCCTTGGTGGGTGACTGTGCGGCCTTGCGGCGGCGTTTGTCTGATTTCGTCGAGTTTTTCCTGCTGTCTTTGGTTGACGCGCGCGATGAAGGCTTCGTTAGGGACTGTTTTTTTGGGCATTGCTTTTCAGAGGAAGCCGTCCAGCTTGAATTGGCGGACGTTGAGGTTCTGCACCGTCGCCCATTTCTGGCGCACGTGGGCGTGCACGGGATGCGACTTGTCCGTCCAGTGTTTCTGCAAGAAGGCGATGGTGCGTTCGTCGTGGCTGTAGCCGGAGCCGAAGTCCTCGCCAAACGCCTGCTTCAAGGCCTCGATGCCGGCGTCGCGCGTGACTTTGGCCAGGACGGAGGCGGCTGACACGACGGGGTAGAGGGCGTCGGCCTTGTGGCGGCACACGAGTTTGGCCGTTCCTTTGTAGACGCGCTTGAGGCGGCGTTCGTACGTGGCCAGCATAGGGTCCGGCGTGTCGATGTAGGCGGATTCGAATTCGGCCTGTTTTTCAAGCTCAATCAGGGCTTCTGCCATTTGCTTGGCTTCGATGTCGTTCAAGGAGTGGCGTTTCATGCCGGCGTTGATGTCCGCGGCGGTGCATTCGACCAGGGTGGCCTTTCCCAGCGCTAGGATTTGTTCGTACAGTTCGCGGCGCTTGGCGGCGGTGAGCACTTTCGAATCCTTGACGCCGAGTTTCTTCAATTCGTCCTGGTCTTTTTCGGCGCAGGCGTAGGCGCACACGATCATGCTGCCGATGACGGGCCCGCGTCCTGCTTCATCGATGCCCGCAATCCAAACCATCGGCATAGCCACTCCGAATGCATTAAAATAAGTGCGCCAACGATAGTAACGCTTTGCCGTTGTACTTCGCAGGTCGGCGGTTTTGCTCAGACGGGGTCGTGGTATAACCTGGCAGCATGCATGGCTCCAGCGACTTTTTCCCGTCACACGGAAAAAGAGGAAATGGGCCTTGTCACGACAAGGTTGGAGTCCGGATTGCTTTCGCTTTTCGGGCGATGATTGGATTGTTTGGAGCGCGGACGCACCGTCATGTTGCGGATGAACGCCTTCGAAGACACCTTGAGATGGGGGTTCGAATCCCCCCGACCCCATGACCGCCAGGGGGAACCGATGGTTCCCCCTTGGCGCGCCCTACGCCTCCTCCCCCTCCTTTATGATTCGCGCACTAAGCGGTTTTCTTTTCCCAAGGCCGGCTTTTCTTTTCCCAAAAGAAAAGGCGACCGTTGCGAATCCCCCCGACCCACTCTTTTTTTTCTTTTTGTCCACCCGAACCTCACTTCTATTATTCCCTACCCAGTAGCGACAAAACATCATGTTTAAAAAGATGTTACTGCAGCGTAGTAACTCATGGTTAGGGGTTGGTTTTCAGCAGTCGTGAGTCTGTTCAGCGTCTTTGCTCTCGTGGCCCTTTTGGGTCTATCTTCGGACGTGTCCGCCGGCATCTGCTCGGGCAACGGCGTTCCCGTCGGCAGCGACTGCGTCTTCCGTACCGACCCAACTGCCATCCTCGGCTGTTTTGACCAGTCCTATCCGTGCGACGCCAATTTCGGCGGGCCCAGCAAGTACGTGAGCGGCTGCGTCGGCACTACGTATTATGATTTCAGCGTCTCGACGGCTTCGCTGACGCAGACGTGGTACAATCCGCAGCTGAATCGTTGCGAATACGTGGGCGACTACTGTTATGCGCGTGCCCCGCGTTATCCGAACGACCCGCGTTGTGGCTATGTTGCGCCCGGTCCGCAGCCGTCGTTGCCGCCTTACACGCCGCCCGCGCCGGGCCCTGCACCCGGCCCGATTCCTCAGCCTCCCCTCTATCCGTTCTGCGGCAACAACGTGTGCGAGTATGGCGAGAACATGTTCAATTGTCCGCGCGACTGCAGCCTCTTCGTGCCGTATCCGTTCATCTCGTCGTGTTCCTTGTCTTCGTTTCCGTCTAACGTGCAGGCCGGCGGTTCCAGCACCATCGCGGTGAATTACTTCAACACGCCGTTCGAGCCGCTGTCCACGCTGGTGTATTGCGGTAACGGCCAGGTCAGCCTGGCGTACGGCTGTTACGGCTTCTCGGGCGTCTGCTTTGCCACGTGTCAATATCCGCAGGCCGGCACGTTCACGGCGACGGCCAGCGCGGGCGGTGCGTATTGTTCCGGCACGCGCGTCACGGCCGGCGGCACTTCAGGTGGCGGCACGACGCCTCCAGGCGGCGGTACGGTTCCCGCTCCTACGCCTTTGCCTTCGCCTTCGTGCGCCGTCAGCGCGAATCCGTCTTCGTTGACGACGAACGGCTCGACGAGCGTGACGGTCACGTACAGCAATTTTGCGGGCACGCCGAACGGCAACGTGGTCTGCGGGGATGGCCAGAGCGTGGCGCCGTCCTGCACCGGCTCGGGCCAGGGCAGTTGCACGGCGACTTGCACCTATGCCACGCCGGCGTCTCTTCCGTCGCATTACATCGTTTCCTCGACGCTCAATGGCGTGACGTGCCGCAACGGCGGCGTCAACGTCGTGGCGTCCAGCAACCCCGGCACGCTTCTGGTGACGGTGGTCAACCAGTCGTTCGACCCCATCCAAGGCGCCGCGGTCCAAGTGGACAACGGCAACATCCAATACACCAACTTGACGGGTCAGACGCAGTACTCGCTTTCCGCCGGCACGTACTCGGTCAAAGCTTCCAAGGTCAAATACAACACGGCCGTCACGAACGCCGTCGTGCGTGCCGACGTGACGACGCCGGTTACGTTGCAGTTGACGCAGGACTTCAACACGCTCTGCAAGGTTTCAGCCATGCCTTCCAGCATCCGCGGCGGCTCGTCCACCGTAGTGACGGTTTCGTATTTCGACGCTCCTGCCGTTCCTTCAGGCGTCCTCATCAATTGCGGTAACGGCCAGTCGGCTCCCGCGACCTGTTCCGGCACGCCCAGCCAAGGCACCTGCACCGCGTCGTGTTCATACGCTGCGGAGGCGGATTTGCCGCGCTCGTTCGGCGTTTCTTCCAACGTCAACGGCCGCGCCTGCACGCCGCAGTCCGTATCGGTTGTTCCCGCATTGCCGGGCACGGGCACGCTTCTGGCGCGCGTGTCGGCCTGCACCGATGGCCGCCTCTTGAGTAACGCGCAGTTGCGCGTCTCGACTCCTCAATCGCTCATCCCGACGAATTTCAGCGGTGACGGCCTGCATTCTCTGCAGCCGCCGCAGACGGTGCGTGCGGACAACGGCTTCATCGTCCGCCTGGATTCCGTCCAGCAGTTGCCGGCGTCCGCAAGCACGCCTTTGACGTTCATCACGGGCTCGCAGAGCTTCCCGACCAGCGCTTCCGACGTCTCGACCGTGGACCTGTCTTACGTTCTCGTCCAGTCCGCGCTTCCTCTGCCTTTCATCTTCGCCAATTCGCCGATTGCGCCCGCGAACGCGTCGTCCTTCTATTACATCACGGACAGCAATGCTGCCGGTAACGGCACGCAAGGGCTGGTGTTCTACCGCGATCCGACTACGGCCAACTTCGTACCTTACTTGCATCCGAATGCCGAGGGCTCCATCACCTATGCCGTGGGTCGCGCCATCTCCGGTTCGTCCTTGGGCGGCGTGAGCATCGTGAACACGACGTCCAACGCGGGCTGCAACACGACGTTCACCCAGCCTACCAATCTCGGCTCGTTCAGCGGCTACGTCCTGACGTCCCCCATCACCATCAACACGGGCCGCCCGACCGTCTCCGGTTACGTCATGTCGGGCTTTTCCGGCTCGGCCACGGTGTCGGCGCAGAGCGTCAACGCGTCGTGCAGTCCGGGCAATTTCTCGCTCACCTTCTCCAATGCTGCCGGCTCGTTGGGTCCCGGCTTGGGTTCGGCTCAATATGCCGTCACGTACAACTTCGTCGAGTTCAACTATGGTGTTCCCGTTGCGTTGCAGTTCTACGCGCCCGGAATCAGCGTCGGCGCTATCGATCCGAATGCCGGCAACGGCTTTGTCATCGCCGTTCCGGAGTACCTGACCGACGCCAACGTCACGCAGGGTGCGTGGATGTTGGACGTGGGTTATGGTGATCAGTCGACTCCCCGCCTGCTGGCCGCCAATTCTCCGGCCACCGTCGGTTATGACGCGTCGTTTGCCTCCCGTGACGTGCAGGCGAATGTCCAGTCTTCCGGATTTCTTTCGCCCCGCGGCAGTGTCGGCACGACGAGTCTGACCTCGGCTACCCTCCAGTATGCCTTGGCGCTTTCCGCTCCGTCGGCTACCCTCAGTTTCCTCAACCCGCAAGGGGCGTCCGTCCAGCAGAACAGCGTCCGTCTGGGTGACGCGGTGTCGAGCGCCAACGTGTACGCGCGCGTGGCGTCCATTTCCGGCAACACGACCCAGTTGGAGGTCCGCTCCATCACGGCCGCCACGCCGGTGAACTCGACGGTCTTTTACACCAACGAGTTCGGCCAGGCGCAGGCTTCGTTGTCGCCCGGCACGTACAACGTGGAATACTTCAAGGACGGCTTCGCGCTTTCGCGCTCGACCGTCACCATCGATCAGGCGCGGACCAACACGCAGACCGTGTGCCTTGAGCCGCGCTCGTGCGACTTTGCCGTCGAGATGGTGACGGCTCCGACGTGCAGCTTCAACTCCGATCAATACCAGCTCCGCATTTCCAACTCACAGAACGTGTCGAAGAACGTTAGCTTGACGTACTCCAGCACGGAAATCGACGGGCCGCAGATCGTTGCCCTGCCGCCCCAGCAGTCCACCATCGTCAACCTGCGTGCCCGCTCGTCCCAGCCGGTCATAACGGGTCAGTCCCTGGGTTTGGTCAACGTCGTGGGTCCGGATTCCTGCACGAAGTCGTTCAGCTTGCCTTTGTGCATCCAGCAGGACATCGTATTGCAGGCCACGCAGTCGCGCGTCGCGGCCACGCCGGGCACGACGGTGTGCACGGACGTGTTGGTCAAGAACCGGGCGTTGCAGACGGTGAAAGTCGCCTTGGCGGCCGGCTCAAGCTCTCCCAGCGTCAACGGCGTGTTTTCGCCGAACGAGTTCATGCTTTCCTCGCTTGAAGTCAAGACCGTGCCGTTGTGCGTCACGCCGACTTCCGGCTTTTCAGGCACGGCCACGCTGGCGCTTTCGGCGCATTCGCCGTTCGGCCAGGCCAACGAGTCGGTGGCCGTGGACGTGGGCGGCCAGACGTTCTTCTCGACGGACTTCTCCGGCTGTCCCATCATCGATGCGGGCCGCACGACGCATTACTCCTTGAACGTGCAGAACAACGATGCCGCCGGCGATTTCGTCCTGCATCTGGAGGACAACTCCGTCACGGCGCGCGACGACTTCGTCATCCAGCAGTTCCAGAAAGGCGAGGTCCGCCAGGTCGTCATCCCGCTTGAGCCGTTCGGCAACCGTGCCGGTCGGCAGATCATCAATGCTTTCTTGCAGAAGGGCGGCCGCACGGTCTTCCAGCAGTCGCTCTGTTTCGATGTCCGCGGTAACGCCGCGACGTCGATGGATGTCCAGCCGAATCCGTTGGACGTGCCCCGCGGCCAGAGCCGTTCGGCTTTGCTGTCGGTGCGCAACGTGGGCAACCTGCGTTCGGAATACCAGGTGCAGAACGACGGCCAGCCGTTGTCGGTGCGCGTCAGCCCCCGCTCGTTCATCCTCGAGCCCAACCAGGAGGAAGTCGTCGACGTGCAGGTCTCCGCCGGTTCCAGCCTCGAGGCCAAGTCGTACGTCGTTCCGTTGAGCCTGTACGCCCGCTCGGCGCTTCAGACGTCGGACGAGCAGTATGCCGTCGACGTGCAGTGCGGCACGGGCACGACCAAGACGGTCAGCTGTCCGTCCGGTTCTGGTTCCTGCTCCGTCATCTGTTCGTACCCCAATTCCGGCACGTTCACGCCGTCGGCAACCGTCTCGGGTCGCACCTGCTCGTCCATCTCAAGCTCGGTGCGCGTCATCGATTCGACGAGCAACACCTGCATCCTGCAGGCCTCCTCCAGCAATGTGGACCGTGGCACGTCGGTGACCGTCACGGCGACCTACAACTCGCTTTCATCGGCCCTCAACGGCACCCTTGCCATCAACTGCGGCAACGGCCAGATCGTCACGGCGCAGAACTGCAACGGCAACACCGGCGCCTGCAGCGCGGTGTGCAACTATCCATCCGAAGGCAACTTCGTCGTCTCGGCCACGCAGGGCAGCACGAGTTGCTTCACGGCGCAAATCGCCGCGGGCAACCCCTCGTCCACGTCGTGCCAGGTCGCGTCGGCGCAAAGCACCGTCGTGAAGGGCGATTCGGCCACCATCCAGTTACGTTATTACAACCTGCCGACCACGTCCACGTCCAGCAGCCTCAACGTGCCGGTGTTCCAGGCAAGCCAGAATTTGCTGGTCAACGTGTTGAGCACGTCGGATTCCATCTCATTGAGCACGGCCGAACTGACCATTTTGCCCATTGCGCCGCAGACGGCTTTTGCCGGCACCGGCGTGCATGTGCCGGTGCGCGTGAAGAACGAGAATTACTTCAGCGTGAACGACGTGCAGTTGTTCGCCGACCGCCTGCCGTCCGGCTTCTCGGCCGCTTCGGTGCCGCGCTTCTCCCTGACGCCTGGCCAGGAGCGCACCGTGGACCTGTTGGTCGACGTCGCGCCGTCCGTGCCGCCGTCCACCGTCATCCTGGCCGTGGTGGCGCAGAGCGCCTTGACGCGCGAGGCGCGCCAGAACCTCGTATTGACCGTGGTGCCTTCGGCGGCGGACCGCCTCAACGTGGACGCGTCCGTCCGCGTGTCGTTCCAGGAGGAAAACGGCCAGGCCCGCTTCATCCTCGATGTGGATCTGACCAACCGCGAGCCCTTGGCGTTGCTTCTGACGCCGAGCCTGGTCATGAATGAGTCGTGGCCCGTGTCGTTCCAGCCGCGCTCGATTTCCCTGGCGCCCAACGGCGAAGGCCGCGTGCAGGGCCAGGTCGTGCCGACGGCATTCGATGCCCAGCGAACATATCCGGCCGTTCTCCGCCTGCGTGCATCCGACGGCCGTTTCAAGGACGTGCCCGTCGAACTGAGCCGCCAAGGCGGCATCTTCACGGGCTTTTTGAGCCTGGGTGATGCCGGCAAGTTCCTGGACGATTTGTTCTCCGGCCGCCTGTCCGAGGACGGCATCTGGTTCTACGTCGGCGTCTTTCTGTTGTTGCTGGCCGTCGCCGCCTTGTTCTTCGCCGCCATGCATTGGCACGTCTTCCGCGGAGGCTGAAGGGTCCATGACGGCACTTTTTGCCCGCGCTTCAGGCAAATCCGTGCACGCGCCGGCGGCTTCCTTGTATTTTGTCTTTCTTTTCCTCCTTGCAAGTTCAGCCCTGGCTTCCGCAGTGCGGTATTCCGTGGCCGATGAGGCGGCATGCGCCTGCCAGTTCGCCACGCTCAAGATCCATGCCGAAAACCTGCAAGGCGATGCCGTGCACGAGGACTTGACGCCTTCCAGTGCGCTTTTTGTCCAGCCGGGTTTCCTTGACGTTCGCTTGGCGCCGCTTGAGTCCAAGGTCTATCCGTTCTACGTGCAGGCCGCTTGCGATGTTTCGCCCGGCGATTATCCGGTGCGTTTCGAGCCGGCGGGACTTGTCGCGTCCGTGCGCGTGCAGGACTGTTCGGGCTTCAGCCTACAGGTCACGCCAAGCCAGTCCTCGTGCCAGAACGAACACGTGCTGTATTCCGTCACGGTGCGCAACGATGCCGATTCGGCGCGCAACGTGACGTTGGGTACCGACTTGAATCCGCAGGCCTACGTGATGCCGTCCTCCGTCACGCTTTTGGCGCGCGAGCAGAAATCCGTCCTCTTGAGCGTCAACACCAACACGTTGCCCCAACGCCTGCCTTTTTTCGTGGTTGCCCGCTCGGAAGACCAGGTGTTGAAGCAGCCGGCGTTGATCGACGTGCAGGCCTGCACGGGTTTCCGCGCCGTCGGCCCTGCTGACTGGCTTTTGGCGGTCGGCCAAAGCGCGTCCATCGAAGTGCAGTTCCAGAATCTCGGCGTGGCGCGGCCCGTAAGCATCCAGGCGTTCTGCCCGCCGTTCGTCCAGTCCAACGCCTCACGCCTCACGGTCGGCTCCGGCCGCACGGCCTCCGTCACGCTGTGGGCCCAGGATGCGCCGGCGGGCCGTTATTATTGCACGGTCACGGCCACGACTGAGGATGACGGCCGCAGTTTTTCCCACACCGTCCGCATCGACGTGGCGCCGTCGGTTGCCAACTACTCCGTCGAACCGTCTTCCATCGTTTTGGAGGAGGACGTCGTGCAACGCTTCACCTTTAGCGTAGCGAACGGCGGCCGTCTTGAAGGCGCGTCGGTTTCGTTCGCGTCCAACGCCACGCGCACCGTTTCCGGCCCGTCGTCGTTATCGCCGGCTGCCAGCCAGAACGTCACGTTCGCCCTTACGTCGGATTGCAGTGCGTACCCGTTCGGACTGACGCGCGGCGGCGCCCGCCACGTCTGTCCCGCGACGGTCCAAGGCGCCTTGCGCATCAACAACCAGTCTCTGCTCGTTCAGGTGCGCATCGTGCCGCCGACGTTGTTGTTCGACTCCAAGGCCTACCGCGTGCCGGAAGGCTTCCGCCTCGACGTGGTCGCGACCAACGTGGGCAACGAAACGGTTCTGCGGCTGTCCAGCCAGCCCTTGGCGCGAGGTCCGGCAACCGTTGCGGTTGCGGCCGGCGGCCAGGCGTTCTTCTCGCTTTTTGTCGACGACGTCAACGCCACGACGATTATTCTGCAGGCCGATGCCGACCGGGGCACGTACCGGCACCGCGCCGACTTGACGCAGGCCGCCGCGCAAGCCGGTTCCCTCACGGGTCTTGTCACGCTGTCCACGCCGGTCATCGCATTTTCCTTGGCCGTCCTCTTGGCGTTGGCGCTTTTGTACTTCTTGTACCGCCGCGGCGCATAGAATCCCGTCCTCCGGCCCGACTCCAACCAATGAGCCGACTCCCGCGCCCGCGTCCACGCCCGCCGGCTTTGACTACACGCTTCCGGCCATCGGAATCCTGATGTTGGTCGTGGGCGCCGGCGCCTACTTATTCGCAAGACGGCAAGGCGGAGACGGAAGCGTGCCGCCTGTGGATTGACTTTTTCAGAACACTTGACGATCCAGGAAGGCTTCCAACTGCTTGTATGCGCGCTTCCAGCCGGGATGGTGCGGTCGGACGACCTGCATAAGGCGTTGCTCCACTTCGGCCTTGGCCTTCTCATCCCCGCGCATTTCATGAATCCACGCCAACTGTTCCAATGCCAAAGAGTGGTTTGGATTCAACTCCAATGCTCTCCGGTACCAGCGCGCGGAATCCGAGTAGCGGCCGTCGTCGAAGAAAACGTTTCCCTTGGTGAATGCGGCATTATCCGACTCCGGGGCCAGCTTTAGGGCGCGATTGGCAAAGCGCATCGCTTCCTTCGGCTGATCCGCCACCAATGCCGCGAGGGCGTGATTCTCATAGGCGGACGCTTCCAATAGTTTCGGCCCTCCGTGCAGGAATGCGTAAGGGTGCGTCAATGTTTCCTTTGGAGACTTCAGCAAATCCAAACCCAGACTGTCCGACAAAGCGGCATATTCCCCGCATCGGCGGCCAATAGCGCCGACCAGCCTGTGCTGGAAACGGGGCCATTCGTATGCCTTCCGTCTGCCCTCAAGACCCCAGTTGTCCACCAGGTATTGCTTTCCATGGGCAGTCCCGAGTACGACGGACGGATGGATCTGTGCCGGACCGTTCAAACGGACGATGGAAATGCGTGACGGATTGACGGCGCGGCTCAAAAGATGCGTCAATGCAAACGCGACATCCACGCAGGAGCTTTCAACCCTGTGTTGACCTTGCTTTCCGACTCGAATCACGCTTCCCGGCGGGTGACCGAAGCTAGCCTGGTGGCTGGCAATGGCTTCCTGGATATCCCGGAAATTTTTCGATGATCGGTCCAGATGCCCGATGATACCCGGAGCCGTCACGAGGGCAATTTGCCGCAAAGCCCCGCGCAATCTCCCTTCTTGTCTTCTGGACAATTTCGGTTCTTCGGCAAGCCGTCTTACTACTTGCAACGGCTCGGTCAAAGTGCTTGCCAATTCGCGATAGATCGGCGCGATCATCTGATTCCTTCGGTCATGAAGATAAAAAATGCTTGCCGTCCGAGGAAGTCCCGTAAACTCTGTTAACCAAATCCCTTTATTTGCCGCCGTCGTGCTTCTTGCCGAAAACTTCATGAAACGCATTCCTACGGGTGTTCCGGGCCTGGACGACTTGATTGAAGGCGGCTTTCCGGAAAGCTCGTCGATATTGGTGTCCGGCGGCTCCGGTTGCGGTAAGTCCATCTTCTGTCTTGAATACCTCTACTACGGCGCCAAGGAGATGAACGAGCCCGGCGTCTACATCACCTTGGAAGAAGGCCCGCACAACCTTTGGTGGAACATGCAGCGCTTCAAGTGGGACTTGTTGCCGTTGGAAAAGGAAAACAAGCTCAAGATCTACAAGTTCGAGCCTTCGTTGGATCTGAAGAACGACTTGACGGGCCAGGTCACGCGCATCGTGGACAAAGCCAAACAGATGGGCGCCAAGCGCATGGTCATCGACTCCATCACGGCCTTTTCATTCTGGATGGACGACGTGGCCAAGATCCGCTACGCCATCTACGTCCTGGTCGAGGAACTGCGCAAGATCGACTGCACGACCATCCTGACGTGCGAGACGACCGGCGGCAAGAATCAGGTCTCGCGCTTCGGCGTCGAGGAATTCCTCGTCGACGGCGTGGTGCAGTTGATGTACGTGCCTCCTCATCGGTCCATGTTCATCCGCAAGATGCGCGGCACCAACCACGACAAGCTCGTCCACCCCGTCACCATCGACGACAAAGGCCTCTCCATCAACTCCAAGGAAGAGATTCTCTGGGAGGCAATCAAGGACTAATCAATCCTCAATCATTTTCTTCTTTTTTCGGTTGCCCTTCAGCACTCCTACTCGTTTCGCGCTTTAGCGTTTCGACTTTTCAATCGCCTTTTCCTCTTTCGTCTTTTCCGCCTTGGTCTTCTGCGGCGTCGGCTGGGCTTTCGGCAACAAGAACGAAGCCACGATGCCGATTGCGCCGACAACGATGAGGGCCAGTGCCAGGGGCGTGGCGGCGTCGTTGAAGGCCTGCGCCGTGTCGGACGCGAGTTTCAAGAATATGGCCGCTTGGTCCACGCTTGCGTACGCGCTTAATGCGTCCGTGACTTTGCCTTGCATCACGCTTAAGGCCAGCCACGTCAAAGCGCCGGCAATCAGCAGCGAGGCGCCGAGCCAGCGCGCCATGGACGGCAGGCGCTTGCGGTTCAGATACGCGATGAGTCCGGCCCAGAGGAGGCTCAAGCCCATAAAGACTAACGTAACCGTCCTGATTGATTGCACGCCGTTTTTGACCTGTTCCAAGCCCTGCGCGCCGCCGGCCTGGGCCGCCAAGTCGACGCGGTCTGGAATTTTTTGGTCGAATTCTTGTTTGTAGCCTTCCAAGCTCGTCGTGGCCGCGGCTTGTGCGCCTTGCGGGAGTTGGGCGATGCGTTCCTGGGCTTTTGCGTACAGCCGGCTTTTCGGCTCAGTCAGGTCGATGTAGAGTTCGGCCGACGCGCTCTGGCCGTCGAAGTAGGCAAACGCATGATCAATCAGGCCCTCGGCCTGCGTCTTGATCCAGGCGCGCGTGACGACGTCCTCGATTTTGATGCCGGAAAACTTCTGCATGGCCTCGGCCTGCGTTCCGCCTTGTTCCTTGAGCGATTCGGAAAGCTTCTGGTAAGCATAGTCGTAGACTCCGGCGCGTTCCAACTCGCTTTTGTAGAACGATGGGTTGAGGGCTACGGATTGCGCCGCGTAGGCCAACGCGAGTGCCGTCAGCGAGCCGATGAGCATCAATGCCAGGACTGCCATGGCGAGAAAATGCAGGATGCCGGGGCCGTTTTTCGCATTCGCCGGGACGGCTTCGGAGGACTTGGAAGATTCACCCATGATTACGGCTAAGGTTTAAGGCATTAAAAATGCGTGGTGGTCCGAAGAAGGACCGCACCCTGCAAAAAGCAAAATGCCGCTTGCCGGGCTTTTCCGGCCGTTTTTTCATCGGACGACGCGGAAGAACCGAAGCGCGTACAGCAGGAAGACCAGGCCGACGACGAAGCCCAACGCGCCGGACGTCAAGGGGCCGGTGATCTCACCGGAGAATCGGAATCCCAACGCGCCCAGCATCCAGAAGATGCCCAACACCAGGGCTAAGAATGCGACGGCCAAATCCACGATTTCGAAAGCTTTTGATTTGTTGAAGTTGACGCTTGCCATTCCATCGCCTCCCACTATTTGGGCGTTTACGGGTTGAAAACCGTTTTCGGTTTAAAAGCCTCGTTCTTCAGCCCGGCAGCGCGACGCCTAGCAACGCGCCGACGCCGTAGCCCACGGCCGCCGCGAGGCCGCCGACGACCATCATCTCGACGCCTTCGCGCCAGGGCGTGCCCACCGTCTTTTTCGCCTTGACGAAACCCACGACGAACAGGCTGGCCAACGAGATGCCGGCGGATGCCGGAACGGCCGTGCCGATGGGAAGGAAAATGAACGGAACCAAGGGGATGAGTGAGCCGATGACGGCTGATGCGCCGACTAAGATGGCGTCGTTGACGGGCTTGTCCGCCGCCGGTTTTTCCAACCCCAGCTCTTCGTTCATCATGAAGTCCAGCCACACTTTGCGGTTCGACGTGATCTTCTTAACGATCTGATCCAAAAGCTTGCCTCGGAATCCCTTGCGGTAATAGACTTCGTACACTTCGGCTTTTTCGTCCGCCGGCCGTTTCTCGATCCAGTCCTTTTCCTTTTCCAACTGGCTGTGGTAATAATCGATTTCCGCCTTGGTCGACGTGTAGGCCACGGCGGCCATCGAGAAGCTTTCGGCGAACGTGGCGGCAAGGCCTGCGATGATGACGATGCGCGTATCCGACGTGGCCGCGGCCACGCCCAGGATGATGCCCAGGACGTTGACTAATCCGTCCTGCCAGCCCAAAATGAATTCGCGCAGGCGTGCCGCCGTGCCGCCGTGCTCTTCTTGCAGGTGCCTTTCCATGTCGAAGTATTTCGGCTTCATCGTAACGGTTTATGGTCGCGGCCTTTAAACGCTTTCACGTCATCCTCCGTTGTTTCCCTCACCTGCGGCCTTTCTTTTTTTTCAAGGTGTGGGCCGCCCATCTTTTTCATTTTCCTTTTTTTTTATCATCGGCCTCCCGTGTCCTGTTTTTCCTTTCTTGCCCGTTTTTTCCAAACGTTTTTGTATCGCGCGCGGCATGACTTCTCCTGGAAAAGGCAAGTCATCATGACCAACGGAAAAGACGCGCCCGCGACGCCCAAACGCAAGTTCCTCTTCGTCTCAGACATCGCCCTCATCCACGACCTGGCATGGTCGGTATCCAAAGAAGGCCACGACGTGCGCTACTTTGTCAAGGCGGCATCCGAGAAAGACGTCGGGGACGGCTTCGTCGAAAAAGTCGACGATTGGAAGGAACACAAGGACTGGGCCGACGTCGTGGTTTTTGACGACACGGGTTTCGGCGAAGAGGCGGAAAAACTCCGCAAAGCCGGCAAGCGTGTCGTCGGCGGCTCGACTTATGCCGACCGCCTCGAGGAGGACCGCGAGTTCGGCCAGGAAGAACTCAAAGCCGCGGGCGTGACGATCCTGGGGCATGAGAACTTCTCGGATTTCGATTCGGCCATCGAATTCATCCGCAAGAACCCCGGCCGCTACGTCGTCAAGCCTTCGGGTCAGGCGCAAAGCGAGAAAGAGCTGTCCTTCATCGGCCAGGAAGAGGACGGAAACGACGTCATCGACATGCTGGCGCACTACCAGGCTTCCTGGTCCAAGAAAATCAAGCAGTTCCAGATCCAAAAATTCGCCTCCGGTGTTGAAGTCGCCGTCGGCGCTTTCTTCAATGGTTTTGACTTCGTCCATCCCATCCACGTCAACTTCGAGCACAAGCGCATGTTTCCCGGCGACATCGGGCCGAACACCGGCGAAATGGGCACGGCCGCGTTCTTCTCAGCGCCCAACAAACTTTTCCAGGACACGCTGTTCAAGATGAAGGACCGCCTGGCCAAATCCGGATACGTCGGCTACATCGACGTCAACTGCATCGCCAACTCCCGCGGCGTCTACCCGCTCGAGTTCACCTCGCGCTTCGGCTACCCTACGATTTCGCTGCAGATGGAGGGCGTCACCGGCGAATGGGGTGATTTCCTCTACAAACTGGCCGCCGGCGAGACGAATGAGATCAAGACCAAAAAGGGCTTCCAGATCTGCGTGGTCATCGCCGTCCCGCCGTTTCCATTCAAGGACGCCGACGCCTTCCGCAAGTACTCGGAAGACGCAGCCGTGCTCTTCAAGAAACCCGTCAAGGAAGGCATCCATCTGGGCGACGTCAAGGTCAACGGCTCGGGAGACTGGCATTTGGCGGGCCAATCCGGCTACGCGCTGATCGTCACCGGATCCGGCTCGACGATGGACGAGGCGCGAAAACAGGCGTACGGCCGGGTCGAGGCCATCATGATTCCCAACATGTTCTACCGCACCGACATCGGGGAGCGCTGGCGCAACGACGGCGACAAGCTTTTGACGTGGGGCTACCTCTGACTTTCAGCGTTCGTTCGCGTTCAAGTCGGCCGGACAGCGACCTTTGTACGCGCTGACCACGATGACGGGGTGGCGTTGCGCGCCCGCTTCGAATTCGTACCCCGGATGGACGTGAAATCCGGCCTCTTCCAAAAGGTGCATCCACTGTAGCGGCTTCTTGGCGTTTGAGCGCAATCGGTGCGCCACGATTCCGGCGGCCGCAAAAGCGTCTTCCTTCAATGCATTGCGCACGACCCTGCGTGCTTCCGGGTCTTTCATGAATTTTTCCAGCCACTCCTGGACTCTTGGAATGCCGGCATAGCCGTGGAAGTCGAACTCCCGCAGCCGGCTGACGGCGTCCCGGCCGGAAACTTTCTTTTGGGCGAAGTCCTGCAGCACTATGAATGATTGTCTCAGAAAAGCCGCGTCCCGCTCCATACCAGCCGGATAGGTTCCTCCTGGTTTGTGCATGACTACGAGCAGGCATCCGTCGTCTTCCAGACGTTTGTGAAGCGCCATGAGGCCTTTCATGCCGTCCGGCTGGTGTTCCATCAGCGTCGATGCGATCACGGAATGCCATTTTTTGTCCGGCTTGCCTTGAAGGTTGAGCAATTCCGGCGCGTCCACGTCGACTTCCGGCACCCAGCGGCGGAATGGCCCAGGCACGAACGTCCGCAGGTTCTTGACGTGCTTCTCAAGGCCCGGCTCGCTTGGCTGGCTCAACACGAGGACCTTGTATCGTCCTTGCGTCCTCTGTGTGGACGGATCCAGGTTCCGGGGCACGTAGCCGTTCAACACGTGGTCCGACAGCACGTCGAGGACGTGGTGCGTCAACGCATCGCCGCGCCGGTACTCGATTATCGGCCGCGTGTGAAAGTCGCGCAACGTTTTGAGCTGTTCGGCAATTTCGGACAACGGTTTGCACCCTTTTTTTCAGGTTCTCATGGCAAGCTTCAAGTATTTCAAGCCCCAAGTTCGTTCCATGGACTCCCTCTTCCGAATCCAGCGCGCCTCCGAACGGTATTCCGCGAGCCACGGCTGGCTGCAGACCTTCCACTCATTCTCGTTCGCCGACTACTACGATGCCGACAACCTCAACTGGGGCGCTTTGCGCGTGCTGAACGATGACGTGATTGCCCCAAACCGCGGGTTCGATCCGCACCCGCACCGCGACATGGAAATCCTGACCTACGTGCTCTCCGGCGAACTGACGCACGAGGACAGCATGGGCCACGAAGGCGTCGTGAAGCCGGGTTGCGTGCAGTACATGTCCGCCGGAACCGGCGTGGTCCACTCCGAGAAGAACCCGTCCGACAAGCCGTTGCACTTGTTGCAGATGTGGGTGATTCCCGACAGCAAGGGCCACGCGCCGCAATACGGCCAACTGGACTTGGAGGAAAAAGACCGCACAGACCAGTTGCTTTTGGTGGCTTCCGGCAAGACTGGAACTGCGTCCATCCGCATCCACCAGGACGCCTCCTTCTTCATCGCCCGCTTGGAAAAAAAGAAATTGACGCACGCCTTCGGCAACGACCGCCTGGGCTTTCTCTTCATTGCCGGCGGTGGCATCTTGGCCAACGGCCATGCCTTGAAAACGGGCGACGCCGTGCGCATGGCCGACCTCGGCAAACTCGATTTGTCCGGAAGCGGCGAAGTCGTGCTGTGGGACCTGCCGCAGGCTTGAAAAACGCGGACTGCTTTCCCTAAAAGGTGACCTTCGAATGATTGCGGACCTGTTCGAACTTCTGGAACGCCACGGAGCCAAGCACGTGGGCGCCGCCGAACACCGCAGCAAAATCGACTTGCAAAAGCCCGTACTGCGCCACGAGTACAGCTTCGGACCTCCGAAAAAACCGGACGTCGCCGATGCCTTGTCCCACTTTTCCGAACACCTATCCCGCTTGGCTGAAGCTTCGGACGTCAAGGCTGAAACGCAGGGCCGCAAGGTGACGTATTCCGGCTCCGGCTTCAAGGTCGTCTTCGACCCCGGCACGTTCTCGGGCGGCTCGTACTCGCCCCACCACGTCAAGATCTATCTGGAGCGGGCCTTGGCGGAAGAGCACCTGTCCGAGAAATCGCGGCCCGTGTTGCGGCGGATCGATGAGGCGTCCGCGAAGGGCACGAAGGACTCGGCATCCGCCAAGCGGGCTCACGAGGGCGGGATTCGCCGATACGGCGGCTATACGGATTGGCGCCGCCGTCAGTAAAGACGAAAACCCGACGATTTCAAAATGCGTCTTTTGCAAGGCAATCCTTCCCGGATGCATATAATTTCGGCAAACGTCCCTAGATTCCATGGTTGACTTGTTCGACTGGTCCGACTCGTTCGAACAACTCCTCATCCTTTCCGGCGTCATCCTGGCCATCCTGCCTTCCTTGTTCGAAATCGGCGCCGCCATGGTCGCCGGCGGCTTGGGCCTCATGTGGTCCAAAGGAGAAATCGGCTGATTTTCTTCCGCTTTACCTGCGCCCCAAAAAGAGCCTTAAAAAAGCCGGCTTGCCAACATTTTTGTTCCTCACGTCGAGCCACTTGAATGTGTTTCGGCAGGGGAGGCCGTGGCTTACCGAAAGCCAAAAGGCCAAACGGAGTGTGCCATCGCATCACAATTTCGTGAGTGAAATTGTGTGGCCTTTGAATTCCCAAGGAATTCAAAGATGGGCGGTAGCCCCGATGGCTTTGCTCAAAAGCCGAGGTAGCTCAGCTGGTTAGAGCGCTAGTCCGTTTTGGAATCAGGTTTTGCAACCGCCAAACCGGAGTGAAACTCATATGCCCGACTTGCCGCAAAGGCAAGCGGAAATAGGCCGCCAGAATGGAGCTTGGGAAATCTAGAGGTCGGGAGTTCAAGTCTCCCCCTCGGCACTCCCTTATTCTGTATTGTTGTCCGAATCTTGTTTCAGGTCAGTTGCATTCGTTCATGCCGAGTTCAGGATTTTGAGGAGTTCTTTTTCGTTTCCCGCCGGGAGGGGCATGCCGAGGTTTCCTTTGATGATGGTCTGGTCCTGGGCGTAAAGCTCGAGCGTGAGGATGAACAGGTCGGCTTCGGTGTGGATGGATACGCGGGCCTTCTGGATTTGCTTGAGGACGTCTTCGTCAAGCCGGTGCTCGTCCTTCCAGGCCTTGGGGCTGTAAACGACGGCCAAGTGGGTCAACGTCCGGGTGGCGTTGAGACATTCGATGCCGACGACCGAGCCGTCCTTGCCCAAATCAATGATGAGGTTGCCCAGCTCGACGCTGGACGCAACGGGCTTTTTCTTGCTGTAGAGGTACAGCGTGTCCGTCTCGGCGTCATAGTCGCTTTGCAATGCGTGCGTACCGATTTGCATTTTCAATCGCGGACCTCATCAGGCGCGTGTCCATGATGACGTTGGTTACGATTCTTATTAATCCGTCCGGCATCCTGTCCAGGACGATGAGCAGTATTTTCTTGCGGCTGAAGCGGTAGTACGCCTTGAATCGCGGGTGTCCTTTGCTACTGGTTGTTTCGATGACGTAAATCAGACGGTCTTGGGGGCCGAAGAGGAATTCCTCGACGCGGCCCTTGCCGACATTGCGTTGGGCGTCCTTCTCGAAATAATGGCTTGAAAAGAGCAGTTGCCGCGGCTCGGCTTTCCGGAGCCATTCCTCGAAGTCGCGCTTGGCGTCCACCACGCCGTCACCGCGGCAGGATATAAATGCACTCGGACACGTCCTGGCCGGTGACGGGGCGTCTTCAAGCGTGTTTTTTAACGCGCGTTCCGTTTGCCTTAGCGTATGTCCGATGCTTCGTTCAAGTCTAAATTGGCGGACCGTTTCTTCTCCACTTTCGGCCTTGGCCTTTCATTGCTTTCGTCTCGGCCCGGGCGTAATGCCAAATTCCGCGGTCAGGCCGCCATCGAGTATATCCTGTTGGTGTCGTTCGGCTTGTTCATCGTCATCGTGGGCTTCACGCTGGCTTTCTACGTCAAGAACTTCACTGACAGCGCGTTGAAGTTAGTTTCCGCAAATCGAGACGTTTTACTGGGGTTTCTGCTTAAATGATGGTTCAAGGGAAGGGGGGTGAATCCGAGGGTTTCGGGGGACGACGCAAATCCGCTAGGGATTTGCGAGCCCCACAAATCCCCTTTGGATTTGTGAGGAACCGTAGGTTTCACCCAAGACGCTCGTGCAAGAACTTCACGGATTCGGCCTTGAAGCTGGTTTCCGCTAACCGCGATATTTTGTTGGGCTTCCTGCTCAATTGAGGCGATGGTTCCATGGCCCGCATCGCGCCTTTCCGCCCCTGCCGCACCCGCGCCCAATTTTCGATTGACTTCTTCCTCGTATTGTCCGTCGTCATCGCTTTCGGCGTATTGTTGTACAACGTGGCCATCAACGAAGTCGGAAAAAGCACGTTGTTGGATTCGGCCGTCTTGGGCCAGTCTGCGCTGGACTCCGTCGCAACCGGCGTGGATTTCGCCTCGTTTGCGGGCAACGGCAGCCGGGCGCGCAAGGAATTGTTCTTCCCGCAGGACGTCAACTGCCTGTTCTTCAACCAATCGCAGAACGCGTTCTATTGCTTCGTCTCGTCGGCGTACCTGCCGGCGTCGAAGAACCGCCTCGTGAGCCGCGCGCTTTTATCATCATCGACGCTGGCGCTTGAATGCGTGCCGCGGGCCGGTTGGTCCGTGGCCGAGTTTTCCAACAACGGCACGCACGTGGTGGTCTC
>Ga0172368_10002684_pt1 | contig 22324 bp, 23 predicted proteins | sample Lak11m_FD_114540 | JGI IMG/M metagenome (GOLD analysis project Ga0172368, IMG submission 114540) | Freshwater microbial communities from Kabuno Bay, South-Kivu, Congo - kab_022012_11m | ecosystem: Environmental > Aquatic > Freshwater > Lake | place: Democratic Republic of the Congo: South-Kivu...
ACTTTTTCCTTTTTAAACGCTGCGCTAAACGTTCTCCTTACTTTTCTTTCTGTATTTTTCATGGCTGACAATTTATGAAAGTTTTCAACTATATATAACGTCAACCTATATTATGAACTGACAGTTCTCGGTTCTCGGTTCTCTGTTCTCGGTTCTCTGTTCTCTGTTCTCAGTTCTCGGTTCTCTGTTCTCGGTTCTCGGTTCTCTGTTCTCGGTTCTCAGTTCTCAGTTCTCGGTTCTCGGTTCTCGGTTCTCTGTTCTCAGTTCTAGGTTCTCGGTTCTCAGTTCTCAGTTCTCGGTTCTCATTTATTCCTGTGTCCTGATCCTCAATTCGGCTACCTGCAGTATTTCATCGGTTTCCTCACTTATTACATAGATGATGATATTGCAATTGGAGGCGACCCAGCCGGTATCAATATCTAAAGTAAACTGGTTATGGTAATCCTGTCCTGCAACTATGGTTCCATCGGACGAAATATTGTTTCCATAGGTGGAATTGATCGCTCCGCGAAGAATGTTATGGTGCTCGTAATCGAACCAGTCGGGTGAAGGGCCGATGGCTGGATTGTTGTTTTTTTGAGGGGAAATGATCCCATCTTCCACAACGTAAACTACTATTTTAAAGATGCCTGCTTCCTGCGAAAGAAATCTTGATACTACATCTGTTTGTACTTTGTTCAGGTTCGGATAGTAAATGTTGCGCACTTTTAAAATAACTGTATTGGGTTTATCCAATTCCAACATCACAGCGGCTTCCCAGTTCCCTGCACCGATAAGGACGGAACCATTATATTTTACCCGGTCAATTAATCCGAGAGGATTGGCAAGAACCAGAAAATCATTGTTAAGCTGATCGCCGGTGGGACACCTGAAATCAGCCGTATAGTCTCCGGTTGCATCCGGTTCGGCATAATAACCTGCATGTATGCTGTATATAATGAGCCTGCCGTTGAGCGTTTCAGCCAGGTCACGGGCTGCAAGTGCGGCTTCAGGGCAATTGACGCATTTATGCCCTGTGAAATCCTCGAGCAATACCTGCTTTTCACCGACATTTACCGTGTCAATAAAGTACAGCGTATCGAGAAATCCGTCAGTAGTTAATTGCTCTGCAACTATGATGAGCGGTTCATCAATTTTGTCGCAGGAAATCCACAGAAGAGACGATAAACATGCGAATAAAAAAGTAAAAGATATTTTACACTTCATAAGATCTCCTTTCATATTAAAAAGTACTGGTAAGGGTAATTGTCAAACCCGTGGATGCGGGCACATACCTGCAAACACCCCCGACACAAAGTAATCCTTCACGCTGACGCCCGTAGCGTAACGCAATCCGGTTGGATTTTTGAGTATAACCAAATGAAATATTGTAATAGTGGATTTGCTTATCGTTATCAGGATTGCCGTAATTCCACTCATCCATAAACGAAAGGTACCAGGCAGGCGATACATTGTATTCCAATGAAACGGCAGTCCAGTCTCCATCGTCTTCCTTTGTCCAGAGTCCCTGTGCCTCAAGCTTTAAAGAGTGTTTTGCAGTGAATTTATAAGTCAGGTCCAAAACGGCAATATGGGTATAAACGATTACTGCATCGTTGAAGATATTCTCTTCAATCACATGAAGGTTATAAGTCTGATTGAAATAAGCAAGCTTGGTCTTAACCTTTGAACTGAATTTGCGCTCAATTAAAAAGTTAAGATCTCTGTAATATGGAAGATCGCCGATGGATAAAAAATTTGAACGGTAACCATTCGTCCCGGTGGAATCAATTGGAATACCGGGTAAGGTTTGTTCCTTTTTTATTGAATTGGCGAATGAATAATTCAATGATAAGGTAGTGCCATACTCACCTCCGATTTTTGTTTTCTTAGGGATGGTATAAACCACTTCCCCTTTAAATCCGGCTTCTCCGTTGGGCTTTGTGCCGTAAGGATACATGGTTGCCAAACTATAACCATGTTCTTTTGAAATAGCCGGAAGGTAATTTATGTCGAGCATAGCCGGATTGCCGGATTCATTCATTTTGGATTTAAAGCTCATGTTATCTATCCATTTGGTTGAAAGAAAAACGCCCAGGCCTTTTGCAGAGTATGAAAGAGTTGAATACAAAGCCTGGCCATTTTTGTAAATCCAGTTGTTTGTTGCATTCGGATCATTTCCTTTTTCAGCGTATTCAGCATAGAAATTAAAACCACCGGAGGCAAGGTTCATTCTTGCTGCCCAGCAGCCAACGTTATAGGGCAGATCATACTGGTAAGTGGTTTTTTTAATCCAATTGATGGTATCCCCGTGATCAACTGTGATGTATGCTGAATCACGCGTAAAGATTTTGACGGAGGGTTGTTCATACCTGCTCACAAAACTTCCGCCCAGAATAATTTTTGTTTTTGCTTCGGATAATCCTTTGAAAATGTCATTTATAAAAAAATCACCATCAAAGCCCTTTACAATTCCCCGGTTATTCGTTTGATATGGTTCCCAAAAATATCTTTGAACTCCGGCCAAACCTTTTATCATGATCCCTTTAACCGGTGAAAATTTTGCATTGAATCCATAAATATTATTGTCGTAACCAAGAGTCCATTCTTCCCAGCTTCTCAGTACGAGGCCGCTTCCGAATTGGTCGTAGAAGTGGCCTGCAGTCATCTCCAGTTTTCCAAGTTTATAGTTTACGAACCAGTAAGGAATTCCGACGTCTTCGTAGCGCGGATCAAAACCGACCATCGGATTCAAATAGCCTTCAAAACGCAATCCTGCGTTAAAATCACCATTGGAATAAAGCACATTGGCAAATCCGTTCATTCCAAACTTCTTAAAATTGAGGCTGGAATCGGAGATTCCCAATATTGAATCCGCGGAGTAAACCTGTGCGTCAACATGAACATTACCGGTAACTTTACCACCGCTCAAAATATCCTGTGAAAAAGTGGCCGGGGGCAAGGCCCAAAGGATATTGAACAGTAAAACAGAAGTAAAAATCTTTTTCAATTAAGCTTTATTTAGTTTATAGGAAACTGCTAATCAATTTTTTCACCTTTGATAATCTTTTTAACGATCTCCACATATTCGTGTTCGTCGCCTTCAAGATAACCCACATGCTGCCACAGGATATTTCCTTTTCCATCGGCAATAAAAGTATGGGGAGGAATATTGACATTTAAAGCTCTTTTCAAATCACCGTTTTCATCAAGCAACACATCAAAAGTCCATCCCTTGCCGTTAACAAGAGGCATAACACTTTTACTCGAACGGGCATTATCAATCGAAACGGCATACAATTTCAAGCCGGTTTCATCTACCCATTCCTCATACACTTCATTAATAGCTTCATGTTCTTTCAGGCAGGGTTTGCACCAGGTAGCCCAAAAAGTGATAATCACAGGTTTACCTTCATTCGAGATATCCGCTGTATTAAATGTCTTCCCGTCCATTGTCCTTATATCTACAGCAGGAATTTTACCGTAATTCTTATTGCCCTCCTGAGCATGGATCTGAATAAGAATGCACAAGGACAATAAAGAAAAAATTAAGTATTTCATTATATTGTTGTTTAAAAAATTTCACCAAATCCTGACAATTAAAAAGCCAAAATTATAAAAACAAAGCAATAATCGCACGGACGACCCCAATTTAAATCTGTTCCAAACGAGACACGTGATTCGTTTAATTCGTTGTATGAATAGTAGTTCAGATCAGGCCAAATCATTCCGGAATCATATACACCTCAAGTATCTTTGCGGATGGTTGTGGGAAAATATCAACTTTTTCGATAATTGCCGGAAGCAATATTGCTTCTCCCGTGTTCACCGGATAATTGATCTGTTCATGATGCAATTCGAATGACCCTTCGGTACAAACATAAACCACAAATGAATCAAGTTCACTGTAATCCTTATGCAAGGCCCGGTTTAATTCAATCACACTGGTTGTAAAATAGGGAGAAACGACAAGCTTTACAGTTTCATTTTGTTTGGAAGTATATTTCGTTTTATAATTATCCAGAATGCTGAAATCGAGGGCATCTAATGCAAGTTCAGTATGCAGTTCCCTCATCATCCCGGCTTTATCAATCCTGTCCCAGTCGTATATCCGGTAAGTAACATCAGAAGTTTGCTGTATCTCAGCCAGCAGAATACCTGGGCCAAGAGCATGAACTCTTCCAGCCGGGACATAAAAAACATCACCTTTTTGAACTTTTTCGAAATTCATAATATTTTTAAGGGTTTTGTCTTTCAAATGTCTCTGGTAGCTATTCTTGTCAACTTTCACGCTGAATCCTGAGATCAGTTCCGAATCGTCCTCCGCGTCGAGAATATACCACATCTCCGATTTCCCTGAACAATTGTGTCGTTTCAAAGCCAGCTTGTCATCAGGGTGCACCTGTACCGACAGCCAGTCGTTGGCGTCAATAAACTTAATCAGTATCGGGAATTCATTTCCGAATTTTTCATAGATCGGGTCGCCAACCAGGTCACCAAGATAAACCTCAACGAGTTCGTTAAGCTCGTTTCCTTCCAAAAATCCGTTTTCGACAACCGATTGATTTTCTCCCACTCCTGATAACACCCATACTTCTCCGCAATTGGGCAAGGGTTTAAATTGTTTTTTCAGAACCGTATTTATTTTTTGCCCGCCCCAGATTTTATCTTTGAATATTGGCTTGAACTTTAATGGATACAGAGTATTCATAAAAATGTGCTGTAAAGTATTTTAAGATTACACGGATATTAAGTTCCGGCAAAGTTAGATTTTTTTTACAGTCGTTATAAACCCGTCCGATTTATAAAAGGATGTAAGTTAATATTTTGGAAATAGGTCGGGCGAAAAGGATTTTAAATATCAGGGGATTGCTTTTCCTTTTATTCCTCTATGATGGTGGTATCCTGTTTGATCATCCAGATTTCAGTGGAAGAAACCTTAAATGCAACCACTCCCAGTTTTTTAGTATAGTAAACTTCAAACGGTCGTCTGTCCTGCTTTTTGTAATAAACACTGTCGAAAATAATTCCGTTAAGTGTCACTTCATTTTTATAGTCGTAATCTTCACCTTTATCGTAATTATCAGACTCATAGGTAATGATTTTCATTTCATTCTTATAATAATCGCCATCGCCGACTGCAACTTTAAAAACATCCCAGTCGCCAAGGTCCCCTTTATTACGTTCGAGATAATAGCTGATAAAATATGGAGTTGATTCTGAATTAAAAGTCATTGACTGCCGCTCAAGAGCAGCGTAGTAATCTTCCTGCACTCCAAGAAAACCACCCTGGTCGGTCTTATATCGTAAGTTTTCGAAGTACATTTCTCTTGCCCCGCTTGAATACGACATTTCACTAGTATCATATACAAAAACAATATCTTCATAACCTGTAAAAGGTATCCAGTTCAATGAATTCGGATTGAGGTTTTCCGGGTCGGTAAGAATAGTTTTAGGTCCGCAGCTAAATAGAATAACCGAAATTATAATGATTGGTATAAACCTTTTGAAAATAATTGTCATAAATATCAAAATCATGTTTAAGTATTTTTTGTACGTGAAAACTGACAATATGTTCCAAAACTTTGCGATCGGGATACTTTTTAATTCACAATTGGTTGTTGAAAATTTCCGGACTTTGACGGATTAAGCCGGGATTTTCAATATAATTTTGGATTTATAAATATTTTGTGCAGAGGCTCCCATTTAATTGGAGCCTTTGTAAAGAAAAGCGATAAAGCAGCGACAGGCAGTTCCCCCTTTCGAAAATCGGAGGTGGTTAAAGTCCACCCGCTGCTTTTTTCTTTTTTGAAAATTCCTTAAAAAACTTCAGTAAAAAAGCCCTGATTGATGATCAGGGCTTTTGAGTAGCGGGGGCAGGATTCGAACCTACGACCTTTGGGTTATGAGCCCAACGAGCTACCACTGCTCCACCCCGCAATATATTTTAGCCTATCTTTGTGCTCTGAATTTGCGAGTGCAAAGATAGGGTTAGTTTCTTTGGTTCCCAAAAATTTTTCATCATTTTATGCATAAAGCCGGTTTCGTTAATATTATTGGTAATCCGAATGTAGGGAAATCCACTCTCATGAATGCACTTGTCGGTGAAAAGCTTTCGATCATCACTTCAAAGGCACAAACTACGCGACACAGGATTTTAGGAATTGTAAATGGGGACGATTTCCAGATCATTTATTCCGATCTCCCGGGAATTCTGACACCTGTATATAAGCTTCAGGAGAAAATGCTTAAGTTCGTTGAAAATGCAATCAATGATGCCGACATTTTTTTATATATGATTGAAGCCGGGGAAACAAAATACAATGAAAAAATCGTCGGCCAGATAAAAGATTCGGGTGTACCTGTCATAGTTCTAATCAACAAAATAGATATTTCAAGCCAGGAACGGGTAATTCAAAACATTGCCTACTGGTCAGGGATTTTTAATACTGACCGCGTAATCCCATTGTCCGCGCTGAATAATTTTAACATCGAAAAGATTCTGAACCTGATTATAGAATTGCTTCCTGAAAATCGGGCATATTTTCCAAAAGATGAACTTACCGATAAGACGGTGCGCTTTTTTGTATCGGAAATCATCAGGGAAAAAGTATTATTGAATTACAAACAGGAAATACCTTATTCTGTTGAAATCGTTGTTGAATCTTATAAAGAGGAAGCAAATATCATCAGGATTGATGCAAACCTGTATGTGACCAGGGAGTCCCAAAAAATGATTATCCTGGGGGAAAAAGGAAAATCAATAAAAAAAATGGGCACTCAGGCGCGTATAGATATTGAAGAGTTCATCGGCAAACGAGTCTACCTTGACTTAACGGTCAAGGTAATCAAAGACTGGCGTGACAATGAAAAGGAACTGAAGAGATTTGGATACGAAAATTAATAGCATGTCAAATATATTAGCAATCGTAGGAAGGCCGAATGTCGGCAAATCAACTTTATTTAACCGGCTTGTAGAATCACGACAGGCCATAGTGGAAGAAACGAGCGGTGTTACCCGCGACCGGCATTATGGCAAAGGCGATTGGAATGGGATCGGGTTTTCTATAATTGATACAGGAGGATATGTGGTCGGTTCGGATGATCTTTTTGAAGAAGAAATCCGAAAGCAGGTTAAACTTGCTATTGACGAATCGGATGCCATTATTTTCATGGTGGACGTCAGGACCGGATTAACCGGGATGGATCAGGAGGTGGCAGAAGTGCTGAGGAAATCGAAGAGGAAAGTTTTCCTTGTAGCAAACAAAGTTGACAATAATAACATGATTGCCGACGCCTCAGAGTTTTACCAGCTTGGCTTTGAAAATGTTTATCCGCTTTCTTCAATCAATGGCAGCGGAACCGGTGAGTTGCTTGATGATATTGTGAAAGTTTTTGATTTAACCACCGTAGAGGATATGCCTGACCTTCCAAAATACGCAATAGTCGGACGGCCAAATGTCGGAAAGTCATCGCTGGTAAACGCTTTCCTTGGTGATGAACGTAATATTGTTACGCCCATCGCCGGAACAACCCGCGATTCCATTTATACCCGATACAGTAGTTTTGGCTTTGATTTCCTGTTGATAGATACTGCCGGATTAAGAAAGAAAGAGAAGGTAAAGGAGAATATCGAATTTTACTCAGTGATGCGTTCCATAAGGGCAATTGAAAGCAGCGATGTTTGTTTCCTTATGATTGATGCCGTGCAAGGATTCGAATCGCAGGATTTAAATATTTTTCACCTGATAGAAAAAAACAGGAAAGGGGCAGTAATTGTAGTAAACAAGTGGGATTTGGTAGAGAAAGTATCAAAAACCCATCTGGAATTTGAAGAATTAATAAGAAGAAAAATTGCACCCTTTTCCGACGTACCGATTGTTTTTACCTCGATTCCTACGAAACAAAGGATTTTTAAAGCGCTCGAAATGGGAACCAAGGTTTATAAAAACAAGCAAAAACAAATTTCTACTTCTCAGCTAAATGATAGCCTGCTTCCGATTCTTGCTGCTACGCCGCCTCCTGCGGTGAAAGGCAAGTATATAAAGGTTAAATATATTACTCAGCTAAAAACCGCCTTCCCTGCTTTTGTGTTTTTTTGCAACCTGCCGCAGTATATAAAAGAACCCTATAAGAGGTTTGTCGAGAACCAGTTGCGTCAGCATTTCGATTTTCTAGGTGTACCGGTTCAGATTTATTTCAGAAAAAAATGATATGTCCGAAGGTTTAAGAATAGATAAGTGGCTATGGGCTGTGAGATTATTTAAAACACGAAGCCAGGCATCGGAAACCTGTAAATCAGGGAAAATCAGCATCAGCAATTCAGGTGTAAAACCTTCACGGGAGGTAAGAATTGGGGATATCATTGTTATTCATTCCATTTTATTAACAAAGACCGTAAAGGTAAAGGGATTAGTAGAAAACAGGGTTTCTGCAAAACTTGTAGAAAGTTATCTTGAAGATATAACTCCTGAAGAAGAATATATAAAGCTAAAACTGAAAAAAGAAATAAATTTTGAGTTGAGACCCCGTGGATTGGGCAGGCCAACAAAGAAGGAGCGTAGATCAATTGAAAAACTGAAAAAGTTAAAATATTGAATTTTAAGGAGCATAATTTTTTTTTACCAATGTCGTTAAATAGTAATTAAATTACTTTTGTAGCAGGATACAAGTAGAGTATTAACCTTTTTAAATAATATAAAAGATATGAAAAAGATTCTTGTAATTATTTTGATCATCCCTTTATTTATTGGATGTAACAAACAAAAAATCAAACAACTCGAAGCGCGAAGCGATAGTCTGACGCAACAGACAAATTTGAAAGATGAATCTATTAATGAATTTTTAGCCGCCTTTAATGAAATTCAGGAAAACCTTGATTCCATAAAAACCAAGGAAATGATCATTACTGAAAAAACCGATACAAAAACTGAATTGCAAAAAAAGGCAAAGGACCAGATTAACGAGGATATCAATACCATTTATCTCCTGTTAACCGATACCCGCAATAAACTCGACGATGTAAAGAAGAAGCTTGGGAAATCCAATTTCCAGGTAAAGGAGCTTGAAAAAATGGTTGAAAATTTCACCAGACAATTGGAGCAAAAGGATGGAGAAATTGCCGTATTACGTACAGAACTTGAAAATATGAATATTCAGATCACCTCTTTGACCAAAGATGTTGGTGACCTGAAGCAACTGAATGAAGAAAAGGAAACAGTGATCAGTGAGCAGAAGGAAATGATTAATGATAAGAACCTGGAGCTAAGTACTGCCTATTATGCAGTCGGTACGAAAAAAGAATTAAAGGAAAATAACATAATCACTGCTGAAGGAGGATTTATCGGCATTGGAAAGAATAAAAAACTGAAGCAGGATTTTAACGAAAAATTATTCACAAAAATAGACACGCGGGAAGTAATACAGATTCCTTTACCGGGAAAAAAATTCCAGATCGTCACAACACATTCACCTAATTCCTATAAAGTTAACGGAGAGGGCGACAGTCGCATACTTGAAATATTGAATAAAACTGAATTCTGGAAATCATCGAAATACCTGGTGGTTATTAATGATTAAGAGGCCGCGTATTAAACATAAAAGGCGGTTGATCGTGGGATCAACCGCTTTTTTTATTAATAAATTTAAGTAAATAAAATCATTTAATACTCATCTTCATGGAAGAAGAAATCCTCTTTTGTAGGGTATTCAGGCCAAATATCTTCGATACTATCATAAATTTCGCCTTCATCCTCAATTTCCTTAAGATTTTCAATTACTTCCATCGGGGCACCTGACCTGACAGCATAATCGATAAGCTCATCCTTTGTAGCTGGCCAGGGTGCATCCTCCAACTTCGAAGCTAATTCAAGTGTCCAGTACATTTTCTGATGATTTAGGGTTTAAATTTTTGCAAAAATAATTTTTTTTAGAACAAATCATATAAATTAAAAAAAAATCATTACACCTTCTGTTATTTCCTATTTATACGGTTCCCACGGAACCTCCCGAACATTATTATCGCCTGAAATCTTCCTTGCCAATACAAAAAAGTAATCCGAAAGCCGGTTTAAATATTTAATAATTTCATGCTCGACCGAAAATTTATCATTCAATTTTATGGTTAATCTTTCAGCTCTCCGGCAAATTGTTCTTGCAATATGACAATATGAAACAATAGGATGACCGCCCGGCAGGATGAACGATTTCAATGCGGGCAATTGCTCATTCATTTTGTCAATCTCCTGTTCCAGTACCGAAATATCATTCTCAGTCAACCTGGGCAACCGCTGCAAATTTTCCGGTTTATCTGCAGCAAGCCGTGATTCTGATACAAAGATTTTTTTTTGGATTTCAAGAAGAATTTCTCCGGTATGAGCATCAAGGTTTTGATCACGAAGGAGTCCGATGAAAGAATTAAGTTCGTCAAGTGTGCCATAAACCTCTATCCTTTCATGATATTTAGGAACCCTTGTTCCGCCCAACAGGGATGTTTCGCCTTTGTCGCCGCCTTTTGTATAAATTTTTATTTCTTTACTCATTATCCAAATAACCTGATAAAATTAAATTGGTTTAAAGGCATTGAATTTTTATTTACTGACTTCAAGTTGATAATGCGACATTGTACGGATATTTTTATTGAGCTCATCCGATTCTACCCTACCATCAATAAGCCTGATGATTCTGTGCGCGTGCCGGGCAATATCTTCCTCATGGGTCACAACAATAATAGTATTTCCTGTCTTGTGAATTTCTTCGAGCAAACCCATGATTTCAATCGAGGTTTTCGAGTCGAGGTTACCGGTTGGTTCATCAGCCAGTATTATTGAAGGATGGTTCACCAACGCCCTTGCAATCGCAACTCTTTGCCTCTGGCCCCCTGACAACTCATTCGGTTTATGCAATACCCTGTCACTAAGATGGACTTGTTCAAGCACTTCACCAGCCCTTTGCTGGCGGTTGACTTTATTAAATCCTGCATAAATCAAAGGTAGCATAACATTCTCCAATGCTGTTGACCTTGGTAGCAGGTTAAAGGTTTGAAATACAAATCCTATTTCTTTATTCCGGATTTCGGCCAGGCTATTATCATCAAGCTTGCTTACATCTTTTCCGTTCAGGATATATTGTCCGCTCGTAGGTGTATCAAGGCATCCGAGAAGGTTCATCAATGTTGATTTTCCTGATCCGGAAGGCCCCATGAGGGCAACAAATTCATTTTTACAAATGGTCAGCGATAAACCCTGAAGTGCCCTTACTATTTCGGTACCCACTTTAAAGTTCCTCTTTATCTCGACCAATTTGATAATTTCTTGATTCATTTCAGAATATTTGAGTTAAACAAAGATAAAAGAAAATCAAAACCGGATGATAAAATGTTGCCTGGTCAGTTCTTTTTTGAAAAATACAAATCCCATAAAGAATATATCAACTGATAGTGTAACTGAAGGATGATTTTTAATATAATCCCAGGCTTCTTCCATTTCTTTCGACCAGTGAATATCATCAAAAATAATAACTGTATCATTAACCGCAACAGACAAACATTGTTTAAAATAATTTATTGTAGGCTCCTTTCGATGATTTCCATCTATAAAAACTAATTCAAGGTCAGAAACAGAATTCAGGATACCAGGCAACTCATGATCGAAATTTCCTGAAATGACACTGATATTACTGAGTCCGAGTTTTGCGAAATTTTCTTTGGCGAGTGAGGCTATTTCTGGGCAGCCTTCAACTGTAATTATCTCAGTGGAAGGACTTCCCAAACCCATATATGCAGAACTTAATCCCAAAGAAGTTCCAAGCTCAAGAATTGCTTTTGGTTTGAAGTAGGCTGATAAGCGATAGAGCAACCTGCCATATTTGGCAGGCTTTGAAGAGTTTTTTGCAATTTGTTTAATTGATTTTTCATTGCCTTTATTGGTTAAAGACCCGGCGCCGAGATCAAGCATTTGTATTTTACTGTCGTCCTTAAGCAATTCTTTTTTCAATGATTCAACCCTTGAATAGTCTATATAATCCTGAGGATTTTCAAATACTTCCGAAAGTAATTCAAATAAAAATGGGGAATGGATGCTGAACCTGGTTTCAGATGTCAGGTAATATTTAATATAGGCTAAAATGAATTTCAACTTTTGCATTGAGCAAATTTAGCTTATTAAAACCAATCCGCGAAACCGAATAATTTAAGTGCATCAAAATAGTGTAATTTTGGCGAAAATAGTGTTAATCAAAGAAAGTGCTTGGCAATTGGTACAAATCTGAATTTGTAAAAAATATTTTTACCCTGACAAGCGGGACTGCAATAGCTCAGGCCGTTACTTTACTCATTTCTCCAATTCTCAGTCGGTTATATACCCCCGAAGATTTCGGGCTCTTTGCCTTTTACATGTCAATTGTTGCAGTCTTTGCCCTGATTTCAACTTTCCGATATGAAATGGCAGTGTTGATTCCAAAAGAAGAAATGGTGTCAGTAAATATCGTTTATTTGTCATTTGTCATTGATTTCCTGTTGTGCATTTTTCTGTTAATAGTCATTGTCATCCTTGGGCTTACCATTCCAGACCGATTTTCGATCAATCAACTTCTTAAAATCTGGTTATTTATATTACCGGTTCTTGTTTTCTTACTTGGATCCGGTAATGTTTTTCAGCACTGGTTCAACAGGCAAAAAAAATACAAAATATTAGCTACAGCTAAAATTATCCGGTCAGTTGGAATTAACGGATTGACCTTGATTATCGGAATCACCGGTGCCGGTGCCCTGGGACTTTTTATGGGAAATTTATTCGGCATAGTCCTTTTTAATTTGTACTTTATTGTTAAAATATACTATATTGACCGCAACAAATTCAATTTTCTCGACAAATCCACATTGATTCCACTTGCCAAACAGTATAAAGACCTGCCACTTGTTAATACTCCTCAATCATTGATGGAGACATTCCAGATAAACGGCATAATCTATTTGCTGAAGATTTTTTTCAATTCCACCATCATTGGATGGTATTCCTTTGCTATGCGCATTTTGCAGGCTCCTATGTGGCTGATTGTGACTTCAATTGCCCAGGTCTTTTATAAAGAAGCGTCGGAAAATTATCAAAGTGGAATCAACATCAAAAATACAGTAATAAAAACTGTAAAAATGACGGCATTAGTGGGATTGCCTGCACTCATCGTATTAGTATCAGCCGGTCCTCCGCTTTTTACCTTTATTTTCGGGCATCAATGGACTGAGGCGGGTGTTTATGCACAAATTCTGGCACCCTGGCTTTATTTTGATTTCATCCGTTATTCCATAGCACAGGCACCACTGATCGTCAACAAAGTAAGATCAATGTTTTTTCTTTCCATCATTGGCAATATCATAGTAATTTTATCCCTCATCACCGGAAGGTATTTTTTTAATGATGTAAGAATAGCTTTTATGTTGTTGTCGGCTAGTATGGTATTGTACGATATTGGTATTGTTTTCTGGATAATCCGGATTATCAAAAATTAATAATTACTATGGTTAAGAATTCTCTGATAATAGATAAGAAAGGATTGATTACGGGATTGCAAAATATGCACAAGGTTATCATCGAGCTTGGCTGCGGGAAAAATAAACGTTACAAAGACTCAATTGGAATAGATCTGATAGATAATGAAACGGTTGATATTGTTGCAGATATAAATAATGGACTTGGATTTTTACCCGATAACTGTGCAGACATAATTTATTCATCACATGTGCTTGAACACCTGACGGATGTCGGCTTTATAATGGCTGAAATTTACAGGGTGCTAAAAAAAGGAGGTAAAAAAATAGGGCTTGTTCCGCATTTCTCAAATCCTTTTTATTACAGCGATTTCACTCATAAAACAACATTCGGGCTTTACACATTTTCCTATTTTACCAGGGATCAACCTTTTAAAAGAAAAGTCCCTTCACATTATAATGATATTCATTTCAAAATCAATAAAATCAGGATCATCTTTTATTCACCCTTCAAAATGATAAATATTTTCAGAAAAGGTTATACGGTTATCTTTAATTCTTCGCGCTTTATGAAGGAGTTTTATGAAGGCTGTATGAGTTCGTTTTTACCGGCGCATGAAATAGAATTTGAACTTGAAAAACCATAGATTGATTAATATGAATAAAGGCCTTCAAGCGGAAATAAGCATCATTATTGTAAATTATAATTCCGCCGGTTTACTGGCAGATTGTATTGAAAGCATAATTAAACATCTGCATTTTAATTATGAGGTAATTGTTTTTGATAATGATTCGAAGGATGATTCTATATTAAAAGCAGAGGAAATATCTTACAATAATGAAAGGGTAAGATTCGTCCGGTCTGCGGAAAATATCGGGTTTGCGAAAGCCAACAATAAGGCAGCTGAACTTGCCAAAGGGAAATACCTTCATTTTCTCAATCCCGATACGATCATAAATTCAGAACTGAATAAAGAATATGAAAAGCTATTGGATGATAACAGGAATGCGGTTTTTGTTACCGGATTGAATGAAAGTGACGGTTCGGTTCATAAAATGAAACATGTCATCCCAACTATAGGTAACTATTTTAACGCTCTCACAGGCAGCAGGAATACCAGCTACTGGAATATAGGTGCAAGCATTATTATTGATAGAACGTCTTACAGGATAATTGGCGGTTGGGCGGAGGATTATTTTATGTATGCAGAAGATCTCGATCTTTTTTATCAGACCCGGGTAAAAAAAATTCCTGTTGTTTATTTGGATTGCAGTGTAATCCATATCGGAAAAGGAACCACCGGTAAAATGTGGAATAATTTACAACGGGCCATATTAATTGAAAGGGCGACAAGACGATTTTATAGCAAGTATAATATGACTTGTCAATATTTTATAATCCGTCCGATACAACTTGCTTATTTGTTAATTAAATTCCCCCGCTCTTTTCCTGCCACGATTAAAGCAATTGTTAAATCCTTTTATAAGACAAATGCAGAAATTTAACAGAAAAATATTATTGCTTGCTGATGCATATAGTAATCACACTTTTAAGTGGGCAACGGCTTTGTCAGAACAAGGTTTTGAAATTTGTATTTTTTCGCTGTCGCAGCAGGATATCCATTTATATGATAATGTTAAAAATATAAAGGTTGTTTATAATACCTTTTCGAAAAACCTGTTTCAAAAACCAAGCAGCAATATTTTGAAACTTCAGTATCTTACTGCCATGCTTCGGCTTAAACGAACTATTAAACAATTTCAGCCAGACATTGTCCATGCACATTATGCCAGCAGTTATGGTTTACTGGGTGTGCTTTTGCATTTTCAGCCCTTAATTATTTCAGTTTGGGGCAGCGATGTTTTTGAATTTCCCCTTAAATCGGCTTTCCACAAAAAGGTACTTCAGTACAATCTGAAACATGCGGGTTATATCTTTGCTACAAGCCTTGCTCTTGCCGTTGAAGCAAAAAAATATACCCATAAACCCATAGAGGTCACACCCTTTGGTATTGACACGAATGTGTTTAAACCCTTTGAGGTAAAAAGCCTGTTTGATAAAAATGATGTTGTCATAGGGACAATCAAGTCATTGGAAACTGTTTATGGAATTGATTATCTCATAAAGGCTTTTAATATTTTAAGGTTGAAGCACCCCGGGCTACCTCTAAGATTGCTCATTGCCGGAAGTGGTTCGAAAGAATGGCAATTGAAAGCTCTTGCCAATGATTTAAATTTAGGATCAATCGTTATATTTACCGGCAGGATTAAATTTGAAGACCTGCCTGATTATCACAATATGATCACCATTTTTGCAGCGCTCTCACTGAGCGAAAGTTTCGGTGTTGCAGTGCTGGAATCCTCAGCATGTGGTAAACCGGTTGTGGTAAGTGATGTAGGAGGACTTCCTGAAATTGTTGAACATAATATTACCGGTTTGATTGTTCCACCTGCTAATGAATCGGAAGCTGCAGAAGCATTTGAAAAATTGATCTTAGATAAGAGGCTGCAATTCGAATTGGGAATGAATGGCAGAAACAAGGTTAAGGCAAATTTCAATTGGAATGATAATGTGAAAAAAATGGTAGAATTGTATAAAAAAGTATTATCCTTAAATTCTCCAAATTAAAAAATCATGAAAAGTGTTGAAACTGGTTTATAAACAATGATCAAACAGAACATAAAGGTTTACAACGAAGTGAACCTGACGATGGAATCGGCTACACCAAATGTTTCGGTTATAGTGCCTTGTCAGAACGAGGTCAAATATATTTCCGGTTGTCTCGAATCACTTCTCAATTCATCCTATCCTCCCGGGAAAATAGAAATAATTGTAATTGACGGGATGAGCAGCGACGGAACACGTGGAATTTTATCCGAAATTGCCAAAGATCACCCTGAGATCAGGTTAATAGATAATCCCAAAAAAATTACTCCTTCAGCTTTGAACCTTGGTATTCAAAATTCCACCGGTGAACTGATCATGATTGCCAGCGCTCATTCCTCATTCCCTGCCAACTACATTCCTTACCTTGTAGGCAAACTTTACGAACTTGATGCCGACGTTACCGGTGGAACTTTAAATACATTTGCCAAAAATCCGACCCCAAAAGCATTATCAATTGTAAAAATACTCTCGAACCGTTTTGGTGTTGGAAACTCCATGTTCAGAATTGGCGCACAAAGCCACCAAATAGTGGATACAGTACCTTTTGGTATTTATAAAAAAGAAGTTTTTAAAGTAAGCGGTTTGTATAATGAAAAACTGGTAAGAAACCATGATATCGAACTTTCAAAAAGAATACTTAAAGCAAAAAGAAAGATTTTCCTGGTACCTGGAGTTAGCTGTAATTATTATGCCAGGGAAACATTTGCTGATCTGGCTCTGAATAATTTCCGCAATGGTTATTGGAATATCCTAACAGTGTACATCACTCAAATGTTTTCTTCCCTGAGTATTAGGCATTTTGTTCCGTTATTGTTTCTGCTTTCGTTGATAATGCCGTTTTTTCTGCTTTCAATATCAGGTTATTTTCTGTTGATGCCTATACTAATATTTACTGTGTATAATATTTTTATATTGATGACTTCATTAAAGCTGAAAAGCAAAGATACAGGTTTGACTTACCTTGTCCGGGGCTTTTATGTATTACATTTCTCTTATGGTTTTGGGTCCATCATCGGATTATTGAGAATTGATAAATTATTTTCACATCATGTCTGAAACTAATTACAGAGAACTGTTAACAGCAATATTAAAGAATCCTGACATTTTTTTCTATTGGAAAGGAAGAGTTGCTCTTTATGCACTTTTAAAAAGTATTGGAATCGGTAAAGGTGATGAAATTGTATTGCCGGGATTCACGTGTGTAGTAGTTGCAAATGCGATCAAATATTTGGGAGCTAAACCGGTTTATATTGACGTTGAACACATAACGATGAATCCTTCGTTTGAAAGTTATACGCTTGCAGTAACTTCAAAAACCAGGGTTATGCTGGTTCAGAACACTTTTGGGCTATCGTCAGATGTAGATTTAATTTCAAATTTTGCGAAAGCAAAGAATATTTATACAATTGAAGATTGCACCCATGGATTTGGTGGAAGTTTTAAAGGCAGACCGAACGGCTCCTACTGCGATGCAGCCTTTTATTCGACACAATGGAATAAACCGTTTTCAACAGGAATCGGCGGTTTTGCACAAGTAAATAATAAAGCTATCATCCCTGATTTGATTAAGTTAAACAAGGATTTATTAAAACCCGGCCTCCTGGAGAATTTTATGCTATCCGCACTGCTTTTTTCGAAGGATTATCTTGTAAATTCTTCGAATTACTGGAAATTAAGATCATTGTACCGCATATTAAGCAATCATAACCTTGTGATTGGCTCAAGCCAGGGAACTGAGCTGAATTCGGTCATAATGCCGGGTGCTTACTTTAAAGGAATTTCAAAAGTTCAGATTAATAAGGGTATTAAAAATCTGAAAACATTTGATCAGTTATTGAAAAAGAGAAAGACTAATTCCGGACTGTTTACCCGATTCCTGCTGGAAAACCATAAATATCATGTGCCACCTGAATTACACGACGATCATTCTTTTTTAAAATATCCTGTATTGGTAAGGGATCGCCGGGTTTTCGACGAACTGGCTATAAAATCAAAAATAGAACTTGGGGATTGGTTTTGCTCTCCTATATACCCGGTTAAAAACAATTGGGAACAATGGGATTTAGTTGCCGGATCGGTTCCGAATGCCCTGTACCTGTCGCAACATATTGAAAACCTGCCAACGGAAGTGGATGATCCGCAAAAAGTAATTGCTTTTTTAAAAGACAATATCAATGAATTGATCTGAAAATTAATTTCTAAAATCATAAGTATAAATGCCATTGTTTAAACCTTCAACAATAGAAAAGACTTATTATTACCTGCTACCGGCACTTGCCTTTGTTTTGCCCATTCATGACAAGCTGGTTCCTCCGGTAATTGCGCTGGTGGGCTTAAACTGGTTGATGGAGATGAACTTTTCTGAAAAGTTAAACCGCATCAGAAATTCTTTTAATAACAAATGCATACTTTCATTTTCGTCATTATTCATTTTATATATCATTGGTACATTTTACTCAACACAGCTAACCGGGCAAGCAGGCGCTTTATTCGACCTGGAGGTAAAATTATCGCTCCTGTTTTTTCCACTTCTTTTTTCGACAATAAACCTCGGCTCGTTCAATGCCAGATTTTATGAAAAAATCTTTCAAGCTTTTATTACTGGTTGCCTGATAAGTGCATTGCTCCTGGTAAATGCCGCAATTTACCGCTATTTTCATAGCTTCGATATCCGGGAATTCTATTATTCCAATCTTTCAATGATGCATCATCCAAGTTATATTGCGATGTTCTTTGGCTTTGCCATCATTATCCTTATCCATAAGCTAATTATGGACAACAACATTAATTCTTTTAAAAGAACCGTCATCATCACATTGATTATCCTTTTTCAGGGTATGATTGTACTGCTGAGTTCAAAAGCAAGTATTATCGGGTTGATGCTGGTTTATTTACTGGCTCTTATATTGGTGTTCCTTTCAAAAACCCAAAAAAAAACAAACCCGGCGATATTGATTACATTGTTATTGGTCTCTTTTTTTGTAATGAATCGGCTGTCTCCGCAAACATACACAAGGTTCATTGAAGCTGGAAAAGTTTTGGAAAACCAGGGTAATATTACAAAACAGGCAGACAATAGTTCGGAAATTCGAATACAGATATGGAAATCGGCGCTTGAAATCATCAGTCAGAATCCTGTTTTCGGAGTCGGGACAGGCGATGTGAAGGACGCGTTGCAAAAAAAATATGCAGAAAAAAATATTACCGCGGCATATACTGATCATTTGAATTCCCACAATCAATATCTACAGACTGCTTTAGCCATTGGAATAACCGGGTTTATAGCCCTGGTCGGAAGTCTTATTTTACCTGTAATTTATACTTTCCGAAAGAGGAATTTTCTTTATACGATCTTCATATTATTGTTTTCCTTTAACCTCCTTTTCGAGTCTATGCTCGAACGCCAGGCCGGGGTTGTGTTTTATGCTTTCTTCAATGTATTGTTATTTTCGAACCTGTTAACAGCTTTACCTGTACAGGAACCTTCAGTAACCGGAGAAAAGGGCGATCCGAATGAAGCCGGACCAATGTAATTAAGTTAAGAAGAATTTGTAACCTAATACCACCTTTTCAGGATTTTTTTCCTTAACATTATTTGATATCCTGAAATAATATTGCAGGCGTAAATTTTGTTCAAGCGTAAAGGTTGCGAGGAAAAGTCATGTTAATAAAGATGACCAGGCTATTGAGGCTTTAAAAAAACTTTGCACAAATCAGGAGGTAATCAGCATAACCTCTTTCGATTACATTTTTTTTGATCCTTTTTGGGCTATTCTATAATTCATTTTGGTAAAAGGCTCCGAAATGTCATCGAACTATAAAAACAAAAAAGGCATCCATCACGATGCCCCTTTGTTTTACATTAATCTTTGTTTTAGTAGAATAAATGCCGGTTATCAAGCAATTCGGCATTTACCTCCAGTGTTTTTGTATAAGAATTGTTATTCACTTTAGCCTTGAAATTACTGGTAAGCTGTTTTGCAAAAATATTTTTGTCGTCCGATTCGGCAGGCCTTGTAATATTGTCAACAATAACTATAAATGCCGCATTATTCCCTTTAATTGCTTTCGACATGATGTTGGGCTGCATGGTAAGCGCCTTAGCCAGGACATTGGCCTCGTTTCCATAGCTGCCGATATTCCTTGAGTTAAATGTAATGTTATCGAGGGTATCAACCTTTGAATATAATTTTTGTGCGATTATTTCGATGCTTGCCGTTGAGCCTGCAATATCATTCATCTTTTTCACCATCAAATCCCCTTTAAGATCTTTTATGATCAGCGGCTCGAGTACATCTTTTATATCATTCATTTCAGGTATTCCCTTTTCTCTCACTTTAGTGACAACGGCAACTACATATTTATCTTCCATTGAGAACACCTGTGAAACGGAACCCGTATTAATTCCTTCCATGAACGACCATTGAATCACCGATCTGGGGTAATCGAGGCCGGCAATACGGTTTCCCATGATCTGCAAATAAGTTGCACTTAGCTTATTCAATCCCATTTTTGTAACCAGTGTATCGAAAGCTGCAATATTTACAGCCTTACCCTGAAATTCACTTGCCCGTGCATAAGTTTCCTGGTTGGTTTCCTGGCTTGGCGTAATATTAATATCAATTACTGCGACTCTTATTTTATTTATCGCCTCTGTTTTACCAGTTACCTTTATCACATGAAATCCAAACGGAGATTCTACAACTATAAGATCACCCACCTTGTTTTCAAGTACAGCCTGGTTAAACGGGTAAACCATGGAGCCATCGGCAAACCAGCCAAGATCGCCTGAGTTTTCCTTGGCGCTTGGATCATCGGAAACAAATTTTGCAATAGACTCAAGAATACCGGGTGATGATTTAACTACCTTTAAAAGACTGTCGGCTCTGGTCTGGGCCTGTTCTCTTGAACGGGTAACAGTTTCCTCTGACCTTAAAGAGCCTTTATAGGCAACGAGGATATGCGATGCTTTCATCGAATCAGGCCTCATCTGTGCATCCAGCAATTTTGCCATGTGCCATGCATCGCCCTCAATAAAAGGATTAATAAGTGTCCCGATTGCTGATTTGAATAATACTGAATCTATCCTTGGAGACAATGTACCTGGTTTATGAAAAGTACTGTCGTATTTTTTGTCCGACTCTGCATTTACAAACAGAGGAATATTCTCAGCAGTACTGAACGATTCAAATACCCTGAAAGCTTCCTCACGAACAGCCTTCTTATCGCTTGCCGACGGATTCACGTCAAATACTACATAATCAACATCTCTCGATGCTTCCTGCTTGTAGTTTTGCTTGTAATCCTCATAATATTTCTCAAAATCCTTTTCAGTAACCTTTACAAGGCTGTCGTCAAGAGTATTAAAACGCGCACCGACCAGCCTGATTTTTACAGTGGTTTTTTTCTCGTCAAAGTCCATGTGGACAAACTTATCGGGCATGATGAACCCTTTCGAAATAATATTTTTATATTTCGTTTTAAGACGGTCTTCCTTAATTGCATCCACAAAGTTATCCCATTGAGTCCGCGATGCGGCATCCATCTGGTCAAGTTGTTTTAAATAATTCCTCACCAGTTCGGGTTTGTACTGCTGGGTTTCGGGATCCTTAAAATATTGAAGGATATACGCATGAGGGGTATCGCCTTGTATCTGATCGAAAAGCTCGTCAGCCGAAACTGCAAGGCCGAGTTCCTTATATTGCTTGTCCAAAAGGATTTTTTGGGTTAACTGATCCCAGGTTTGCTGCTTCAGATTAAAAATTTCATCCGGTGTCAGGTTTTCCTTGTTCTGATTTCTTTTTTGGTTTTCAAGGCCCTGTTCGAATTTTTCATCGAACACGGTATAGGATATTTCTTCGCCAAGAACTTCTGCAATATTAATTGCTTTTCTGCCTGAGCGTGGTTTCAAAAAATCACCCAAAACAAAAGCTGCAAGAGCTACTCCAACAATAATAATTAATAATCCCGATTGTTTTCTGATAGTACCAATAAGCGCCATAATTCCGTTTTTTAAAAAGTTCGCAAATGTACAATAACTATATTAATAGAGAAAAGTTTTATTTAAAATAAAGGCTAAATTTTTATTTGATGTGCCAGACAGAAAGTAATCCTGAAAACTCATATCCCCAAAATTCATGAAATACATTCTTATTTTCGTACGAGAATGGAAATTGTATATTGTTTAGCCCGTA
>Ga0172368_10002686_pt1 | contig 22309 bp, 21 predicted proteins | sample Lak11m_FD_114540 | JGI IMG/M metagenome (GOLD analysis project Ga0172368, IMG submission 114540) | Freshwater microbial communities from Kabuno Bay, South-Kivu, Congo - kab_022012_11m | ecosystem: Environmental > Aquatic > Freshwater > Lake | place: Democratic Republic of the Congo: South-Kivu...
ATGCTGAACTTGTTTCAGCATCCAGTGCATTAAAAAGCGCACAAAAAGCAAAGGCGCTGGATTCCGAACCAAGTTCGGAATGACCCCTTTTTCATACAGTTTTTCAAAATGCTAAACTGTTACGGATAAATAAATTGTTTTGAGTGTTGAGTTTTGAGTGTTGAGTTGAAAAGCAAATAAGCGTCATTTCGAGCCAAAGCCGGAATCCGTTTTTTAAGATGGATTATTTTTATCTCACATTCGATAATTTTTAATTGATAAATTTCTTTTATACCCGTTCTAAAAAGTCTTTTCGCATGTTTTGGTAGGGACAGAACAGTGTTCTGTCCCTACAATCGGACAATAATTTTTAGAACCGGTATAAATCCTAAATCCCGCTTTTTCCCGCCAATTCCTCCACTCCTTCCACATACCAATCTCTTGGTATCAAACTCCGATACGGCTCCTGCAAAAACCGGCTGCAAATCAAAGTAATCGAACCCCGGTCCGTTTCACTCCGTATCAATCTCCCCGCCGCTTGTATCACCCGGTTCATCCCCGGATAGACATAAGCGTATTCGAAGCCCCGCCCGTATTGCCGGTCGAAATATTCCCGCATCATCTCCGTTTCCGCGCAATAGAGCGGCAAACCCGGTCCGACGACGATCACTCCCGCCAGCTGCCCGGGATAATCCACCCCTTCGGCGAATACTCCGCCCAATACCGCCAGAAACAATTTCCCGCCTTCCGCCACTTGCCGGAGGAATTCCGTGCGGGAATCTTCATCCATTTCGCTTTGCTGTAATATAACCGGCGATTTTATCAGCTGCGCTGTTTCCCGCATATAAGCGTAGCTGGGGAAAAAAACGAAATACCCGCCGGGATTTTCCGTATATATTCCGTCGATGATTTCCGCAATGCGGGGGACAAAACGGGAACGGAATTTGAACAAAGTCGATACTTCCGGGATGATGCGGATTTGCCGGTTCTCCGCCGGGAAAGGATTGGGCAAGTTTAATGACGAAGCTGTATCGTATAATCCCAGCATTTCACTGAAAAAGCCACCGGGGGCTAAAGTAGCGGACATAGCGATGACCGAATGGAAGGAATCCATCATTTCTTTCAGCCGCAATCCGGGGTCGAGGCACACGGCTTTTAGAAGCCGTTTGGTTTTATCGTATAAGAAGGCTATTCCGTCACCTAATCCCGCCGTTTTGGCGAACCAGGTGAAATCGTAGAGGAATTTCAACAGCGGATCGGATTTGTCGAAATTCATTCCGGAAGGGGAAAGATTATACTGCATAATCAAAGTTTCCGCTTCTTCCAGCAGAGCATTCCAATCGGATAGGGATAATTCCACCGGGCGGGTTTCACCGGACAATCCGTGCAGGATTTTTATCAAATTGCGCAGGAAATGAGCGGAATTTTTATGGAAAGTCCATTGGCTGGCTTTGCCCTTCAAAGACGCTAACAGCAGTTCCACATCGCCGTAAGCGATTTCCGGGGAATAGCAATTCCTGATGCGGTCGGGCAGGTTATGCGCTTCATCGACAATGAGAATGTATTTGTCCGCTCCGCCTTCGCTGAAAATCCGCCGCATCATAATCCGCGGATCGAAGATATAATTGTAGTCCCCCACGATCAAATCGGCGAATTCGGAAAGGGCTAACGATACTGCGAAAGGACACATTTTCACCGGCAAAACCTTCCGGCAAATAGCTTCCCCGTCGAACACCGCCCCTTCGAACATTTCCTCGATGAAACTGAACCGCAGCATTTTTTCCGCGAAGCCATCGATATAGGGGCAGGTATCCCAATCGCAGATTTCCGCTTGAGTGGGGCAGATTTTCGCCCGCGCTGTTAAAAATAATGCGGAGAACGGCGCGGATTTCTGCTTGAATTTATCCACTAAATCGCGGACTATTAGACGCTGAGTAGTTTTGGAAGTAGCGAAATAGAGTTTCTTATCCAGCTTGAAAGCGGTTTTCAGCGCCGGATACAGCACTCCGACGGTTTTGCCGATGCCGGTCGGTGCCGAAAGCAATAGTCGGCCGCCGCTTTCCACTATCGAGGCGACATCATCCGACATCCGCTTTTGGTAAGGTCGGTATTCCGTGAAAGGGAAATCTAATGCTTCGGCGGCGTATTGCAGATCAAGGTGGTGATTTTTCCGCCGTTCGTTTTCCGACAATATTCGGCTGAAAACCGTTTCCAAAGCAAGGGCAGTGCGGCTGAAATCGGGGATATAATCGAAAGTCTTTTCCCCGCCGGATTCAGCCAAGTTGATCAGATGCAGTCGGCCTTTTAAATCGGTCTTGCCTTCCAGCCGCAGTAAATACAAATATAAATCAAGCTGAGTACGGAAATTGTCCAGCGCGGCGATAGTGTAATGTTGGAAAGCCTCGGCAGAGGTGAGCACTGATTTGATTTCTTCCACCATCAAGTATTCCCCATCCCGGTAAACCGCATCCGGCCGCCCGCGCAAAACGATAGCGGTACCGGAGAATTCGAAATGGTAAGATATCTGATATTCCCCGTCGAAATCGGGATATTGCCGTCTTAAAATCGTCTGCCGGTGCAGATGCGCGTTCCGCCCCATTTCCGCCCGGTACCCGAAAGACGAACCGCCTTCGCCGGGCGAAATTAACGCCGCCAGTTCTTTCACCGAAAGATGGAGGGTGGAATATGAGGGATCGGTTTTGATGGGTGTCGAATAATAATACAGGGACAGAACAATGTTCTGTCCCTACGATTTCATGGATAGATTGTGGTGTCGACTCTCCGTAGTCGACACCATTTTATTGTGGTGTCAGGTGTCCTCACCTGACACCAGATAGTTTTAAAGTTTGAATTATTGGGGCGTTTAATTAAACACACCAACACAGAATAAATTTACAATCAGGGTTCAAGCATAGCATGACCAGACCGGAAGATATTTCAATGCTCCACTACTGTAGTCAACTACTCTATCCCATGCCCCCTGAGGATTAATATCAGCTCTTATTTCAAATAGTGCCCATGTTTCGTTAAGATGCCATAAATAACCTTGGTCATATTGGTATTCATTTGGACATTCATTAATTTCCCACATTATAGAGGGCTGTACATAGTGTATTTTCTTGATTCGTTTTAAGTTTAATAATATATCTTTTATAGGAGCTGATGCTGGAAAGTATAAAACATAGTATTGGGAAAAATCCGGTTTGGGTACGGTTTTACCAAATTTATTTACAGCAATTGTATCATATTTCACGGCAGAAGGAACTGCTTTTTTTAAACTATCGACATGATATTTAATTAGTAAATCTACTAGTTTCTCATCGGTTACTTTAAAATTGTTTAATAAATAATCGGTGGTTTTCAGATATTTGTTATCCTTGTCTTTAAATGTCGATACAATGTTTTTAATGTCCGCGTTTAAAGCTGGAGCTTTAATTATCTTTGAATAGTCGAATCCAACACCAATTATTCCTTTAGGCAGGTCAATTAATCCATATTGGCATTGAATTTCGATTCTACCCTTAATCGGTTCTATTGTATCTTGTGCTTCTGCAATAGGACCAAGCAGAATTAACATGTTTACGAGTGTAAACAGAATCAGTTTTTTGTAATACATAAATGCTCCGTTTATAAAATACGAAATTTGTCGGTTTTCTTGCGGTTATTAAAATGATTTAACTATACTATCGTAAGTAATACTTGCAAGTTTTTTGATTTTTTTTAACTCGGTATAGAATTCGTCTATATCTTCAGATTCAGGAAAATACAAGACAAACCATTGTGAATAATCGACGGTTGTAAAAGTGTTTCCCCATTTATCTACTCTAAGAGTATCATATTTAATGGCATCAGGAATAATTTTGTCAAGAGCACTTACATGATATTTAACAAATAGGTCTATTAATTTATCATCGCTTATTTTAAAACTATTTAATAAACTATATGTCGCGGGAAGTTCCTTTTTATTTATATCTTTAAATGACTTCACAATACTCTTAAGATCTGTTTTTGATCCTGGAGTTTTAACTAATCTTGAACAATCGAAGTTTACTCCTGCGATTTCTTTCGGTAGATCGATTAGTCCGTATTTACCTTGAATAATTAAAACTCCTTTGATTATAAATTCATCTTGAGCGTCTGCTGTCATACCAAACGATAAAAGCAGGCAGATGATTGTTAGCATAATTAGTTTCTTGTAATACATAAATGCTCCGTTTATAAATTGTTGTTAGTAGTTAAATATATTTTACTTATCTTTCTTTACTTCGCCAGCAACATCTTTTCCATCGCGGCGGATTTTTCCCCGCCGCTGAGAGGAGCGGCTTCCATTCTGGCGAAATATATGCCGCTGAAGATGTTGGAAGCATCCCAGCTCTGAGTGAATTCCCGGCGCATTTAATCCCACCAACCAGCTTGCAGACTTCCTGCCCGCTGACAGAATATATGGTGATTCTGACATTTGACAGTTCGCGGACGCAATATGCTGCGGTGTCAGCTGCCCTCACCTGACACCGCAGCCGCGAAATATTGAATCCTGCCTCAAAATTGAGCATTGCATACTTTGAATTCTGCCTCAAATATAATCCTTATCCGGGAGAAAATCAACCCAGCGAAGGTTTAATAATTTATTGTATGTAATCCTTCTGCATTTACGAAATAATTGACTCGAAATCTTTCAACACCTAAATTATTAGTTCAATTCTCCAGCTTTAGTCTCTGATTTTCCCAGTTACAAATGTCCATTGCCTTGTCGAATTTACAGTTAAGGTCGATTAATTTATGCGGCTTGTGAAAATTTCACCGCTGAAAATCAGCGTTCTTATCATTGGATTATTTCTGTCTAACGGTGTGTCTCCGGCGATTACCAGCGAACAAATCGTCCATCTCAATGGATTTAATTCCCTTAATGATTATGCCGGCGGCATCGCCTACTTAAAAGGACTGCTGCAGCAAAATCCCCGCGATTATGATGCAATGCTCCATCTTAGCTATTCTTACGCTTACCTCCGTCAGACTGATTCTACACTATATTGGCTGGAAAAAGCGGTGAACTACGGTTTCACCGATTATAATCTGCTGGATGCGGATAGTTTTTGGAACAGTTTACGCAAAACAAGCGGATTTGTTGAAATCCGGGAAAAATGCCTGCTGGCCGCGCTGGAAGAAAACGATGCGAAGACTATCCGTCTGAAATCCGGCATTTATACCGAAGTTCCTTTGAACAGTCACTTCGACCTTCCGCAAATCGAACTTTCGATGAGTTTCGATGTGGAAAATTTGTATATCCGGGCTAAAGTGCAGGATACTCATTTCCGCGGGCGGCATTTATCGCAAACCGATGGCGACGGTTTCGTCATCAATTTCGCCGATCCGCAAGTGTTCGACCAAGCGTTCACCCAGCGTTATCTTTCCCTGGGATTTTCCTATGAGAATAAGGCGGCGAAGGCGGTTTTACTCGGTCAAAACGGGGACAATCACCGCATACCTTTGCCGGAACTATCTCCGCAAGTCACTATCGCCAAAAACGGTCTTTCCGCAGACTACCAAATCACCATCCCTTGGAAGAACCTTTATCCGTATCATCCCTTGACCGGCGACAAAGCCGGGATAAATATAATTTATCACAGTGTCGATGAAGACTACACACAAAAGAAAATCAAATATATTCAGGATTTCAAATTCGACGCTGAAGACTGCAGTCTCCGCCGCTTCGCTCCGGTGGAATTTGAATTTATCGGTTTTCCTAAAGATTATCTTTTCGCTAAACCGGATACCCGCCTATTAACCGGCGCTATGCTAAAAATGCAGGTGTTTACTTTAAGCGAAAAAGACCGGAAACCGGTGGTGGAAATGACTTTGACCGATTCCACCGGCAAGACCGCTTTTTATCAAAAACAGCCGCGTTTGGAATTAATCACCGGCCAGCAGGCGTTTCAACAATCACTGCAGCTGCCGAATAACCTGCAGGGATTGTTCAAGGTCAATCTGATGCTGGACGGAAATGTGGTTTGGCGTGATAAAGTTCTGATTTACGATAAAGGCCGGTTGAAACTCGCCGGGGAAAAAATCCGTTCCAGTTTCGCCAATCCTTACGATTTTATTTACACTTCCAGCCGGGACGCTTTACTTTACCGCATCGAAGAGATCGAACAGCTCATCGCCAATTTCGACGACCGCCGCGATCCCGGAAGCATCGACCGCAAGATAACGGAATTATACGCTTTGCAGGCAGAATGGAACAAGTCGAAAAGTATTTATCTGCGGGAAGGAGTTCTGCAATCCGCTTTCCAGTCTTCCGCGGATTCGTCGCTGCAGCCGTTTATCATCATTCTGCCCAAGAAATTTTCCCCGGAGAAAGCGTACGATTTGCTAATCGTCCTGCGCGGCGGGGACGGCGATGAAAACAGTCTTGCGGACAGCGCGGCGCAGATTTTCGGGAATAAGCATTTTATCATCGCCGCGCCGCGGGGGCGGTATGCGGTATCTTATTGGCAGAAACTTGAGGAAACCGATGTCTGCGATTTGACGGAAACGCTGAGCAAGATGTTTAAAATCAAGCGGACGCTGTGTTACGGATACGCTTTAGGCGGGCCGGGGACTTGGCGAATGGTATTGCGGCATCCGGAGTTGTTCGACGCTGGGATAGCGGCGTTCGGGCCGGTGGATTTTCGGGAATTCGATTTTAACGGCGGATTGGTCTGGTCCGGGTTGAAAGTCGAAGCTAAAAAAAGACCGATAATCGTTTTATCCCACAGCGGCAATAACGCCGATACTATGCGTAAAGCGGAGGAATTCATTAATGAAATGCGGGAGGAGGGATTCGATGTGACTTTACAGCTGGTGGAAAGCGGCAGGACGGATAATGAAATAGTGGCGAAAAGTTTGGGGAAATGGCTGAAGAAGAAGTATTATAAAATTAAAAAACGGTAAAAGTTAATTGAAATGGACTCCTTGTATAACATTTTAACAAAGAAACTTGTTTTTTAATCAAATTATTTTAAATTGAAAATATTGCGTGTGCATACAATTGCTGCTCATTTTTCATTTGTACTCTGTCAGATCTTCGCTGCGCTAAAAACCTGACAGGGCGGTTGAAGCTTTTACTTTTCCCTAATCGCTATTCGCTGTTTTTTCACTTGAACACTTATCAACTTGCTAACTTGAACACTTGAACACTACTATGCCCCATATCGTGGAAATCAATCAATCTTGGTGTAAAGGCTGTTACATCTGCCGGGAAGTCTGCCCTGTCGAAGGGATTTTCTTCATCGAAAAACATATCGGCGGCAAAGGCTTCCAGCCCATCGGCGTGGAAAATTTGGACCGGTGCACCGGCTGTAAACTCTGCGAACTGTTATGCCCCGATTTGGCGATTGTGGTGTATGAAGACGCGGATGCGCCGGTATCTTGAAAAGATTCATTGGGCGGGTCTTTGACCCGCCCCTACAATCATGATTTCTTTCAACTTTCAACTTTCGACTTGCAGACTCTTAAATAATAGAACATTACATGTGTCAGGCGAGGGCTCCTGACACCACATTTATAACGAGACCAAGACGAAATACACTACAGAAACCTTACCTTCCGCCCTTCCCCCCGGCGACTATTTTATGATCGGCGATGAAGCTTCGGCGGAAGGAGCTATCGCCGCCGGCTGCCGGTTTTTCGCCGGTTATCCTATTACTCCCGCCAGCGAAGTGATGGAACATATCGTGCGCCGTTTCCCCCAAGTGGGGGGGAAGTTCATTCAGATGGAAGATGAAATCGGCTCGATATCCGCTATGATCGGAGCTTCTTGGGCGGGCGGCAAAGCAATGACCGCCACTTCAGGACCGGGACTTTCCCTGATGATGGAAGGATTTGGCTATGCGGCAATAACGGAAACGCCCATTGTCATCGTGGACATTCAGCGCGCCGGGCCGGCTACCGGGCAAGCTACCCGTCCCGGAGCAGGCGACATTATGCAAGCCAAATACGGCAGTCACGGCGATTATGAGATTATCGCGTTGTCGCCTTGGTCGGCGCAGGAAATGTATGATTTGACCATTAGAGCTTTCAATCTGTCCGAAGCATACCGCGTCCCCGCGGTGATATTGTCGGATGAAGGCATCGGACATTTGCGGGAAAATTTCCATGTCAGTGAAAATGTGGAAGTATTCCACCGCCCCTGCGCTTTGGGAATGCCGCCGTTTGATACGCAAGAAGCTGACGGCATCCCGCCGATGCCCGCTTTCGGGCAGGGGGAAGCTTTATTGGTGACCGGCTCCACGCACGACGGCTGGGGTTACCGCAAGACGCAGGATTCCAATGTGCACCGGAATCTGGTGCATCGTTTAGTCTATAAAATCCGGGATAATGCGGCTAAGATTTATAAATATGAAGAATATTATACCGAAGACGCTAAGTATCTATTTGTGGCTTACGGCTTTTCCGCCCGCGCCGCTTTGCAGGCGGTGATGGAACTGCGGGAAAAAGGCATCTCCGCCGGACTTTGGCGGCCGATAACAATTTGGCCTTTCCCCGCGGACGCGCTGAAAAAGACTGCGGAAAAAGCTTCAGCCGTCATCGTCCCGGAAATGAATTATGGGCAGTTAGCCGGGGAAATCCAGCGCCATATCAAAATCCCGGTGCATCCGGTGCCCCAAGTCGATGGAGAAGTGATGTATCCGGAAACGATTTTAGATTATTTTGAGAAAACTCTAAATTCTAAGCACTAAATTCTAGCCAAAGATGTGTGAATTTTTCAATGACTTTGGACCTTGGGCTTTAGGCTCTGGGCTCGAGGCTCAGGACTTAAGACTTAAGTGAACAAACTAAAGTCTGTTCTCCTAAATATGGGAGGTCGGACTTTAGTCCGACACCTTTTTAAAATTCTCGCATAACTTATTTAGATAACAATTACTTGCTGAAAGTAAGAGATGCGCTCTTGCGCTTTAAAGGTAAGAAACTTAACAAATCTGCTTATTTTGTTTTATCTGTTGTGAACGCTTTTGCTTTTCCCTAATTCCGAATTCCGAACTCCTAATTCCGCTTTTGCTTTTTAACTTGCCACCTTGTAAACTTGCTAACTGTTTGGAGCATATTTGCAGCATCCCTTAGCTAAATATCTTCGACTCAAAGTCTTTCCCAATCCCTTCTGCGCCGGCTGCGGGCATGGGATTTTGCTGACCGCTATACTGCGCGCCATCGACGATTTGCAGCAGCCGATTGAGGATTTCGTCTTCGTCTCCGGCATCGGCTGCGCCGCTTGGATTCCCAGCCCTCATTTCGCCGCCGATACCTTACATACTTTACATGGACGAGCAGTCGCTTACGCCACGGGCGTAAAAATCCAGAATCCCAAATTGAAGGTGATGGTGGTGTCCGGCGACGGCGATTTAGCCGCTATCGGCGGCAACCATCTGATTCACGCTGCCCGCCGCAACCTCGATTTAACCGTAATCTGCGCCAATAATCAGGTTTACGGGATGACCGGCGGACAGCGCGGCCCTACCACCCCGCTCGATTGTTACACCACCACCTCCCCGCTGGGAAATGATGAGCCGCCGTTCGATTTATGCAGGTTAGTTGAAGGCGCAGGCGCAGGTTATGTGGCAAGATATACCGCAGCGCAAATTCATCTGTTAATCAAATCGATCAAAACTGCGCTGACCAATCCCCACTTTTCCTTCATCGAAGCCATCAGCCCCTGCCCCACGCACATCGGCAAAATGAATAATTCGCTGACTGCGGCGGAAATGTTCCGCGATTTGAAACAGCATTATATCCCGCTGGCAAAATTCAGTAAATTACCGCCGAAAGAACGGAAACAATTCAAACCGACAGGGGAATTTGTCAAATGACCGGACAGAAAAGTGTGATGTTATGCGGTTTCGGCGGGCAAGGCATCGTTTTAGCCGGATTGATATTGGGCAAAGCGGCGGTGATTCAAGGACTAAATGCGGCGCAATCGACTTCCTACGGCTCCGAATCGCGTGGTTCAGCCTGCCGCAGTGAAGTGATTATCGCTTCCACCAATATTATCTATCCCCATGTGCGAAAAGCGGATATTTTGGGAGTGATGTCGCAGGCGGGATTTGATAAATTCCGCCATAAATTGACGGAAAAATCGGGTGTGCTCTTCTACGATTCGTCTTTAGTCAAAGTCGATGACAACGCCGCCAAGCAGGCGATAGGGCTGCCGGTAACGGAAATCGCCGTGCAGAAGCTGGAGAAAAAGATCGTGGCGAATTTAGTCTTTCTGGCTGCTATCGTTAAGCGAACTAATGTTGTCAGTATCGACGCTTTGAAAAGCGCAGTGCGGCAATTAGTCCCGGAAAAATTCCTGGATTTGAATCTGCGGGCGGTGAAGGAAGGTGAATTTTTAGGAGTATAGCCTGGTCAATTCATAAATTAGACAGGATTTACAGGATTGACAAGATGAACTCTTATGCGCTGTATGGCGCACAACGAAAGATGAAAATAAGCTGCGAGATATAATATCGCAGAGTGCGGGGACTCTGCAGCACTGGCGTGCCGTATTAGGTGTCGGACTAAAGTCCGACCTCCCATATGTGGGAAAACAGACTTTAGTCTGTTTAAAGTTATTTTCAAAGCAATTAATTTCCTTATACTAAATAAACAGGGAAGCCGCAATATGGAAATGAATGTTAATACCCGGTTCACGGGTTTTAGGGGGGTATTGGTTATAATGTGCGCTATCGTATTATCTTGTTTTATTTTGGAGTGGGGATTAAGAGTAGCTGGTCACCTATTTTTGCACACACCGCTTTTCGATCTTCGCAGTTATGTATATGATAAAGAATTGAAGTGGCGTCCGAATCCGGGATACGAAGGCCCCGCATTGAATTGTGAAAAAATCCGGTTTAACCGTTTGGGATTCAGAGGCGCTGATTATTCCGAATATGAAAAGAATCCTAATACTTTACGAATATTAATCTTAGGCGAATCCAATACCGCCGGATTCGGATTACCCGATGATGAAAGGATCTATACTAATCTGCTGGAGAAAAGACTTAGCAAAGCGCTGCCGGAAAAAGTTGTTCAGGTGGCAAATTTTGGCGTAATCGGATATAGTACTTATCAGGGAAAAATTTTATTAAAAAGAAATATCGATTTAATCAAGCCGGATATAGTCCTGACATATTTGGGGGCAAACGACGCTATCGATGCGGTGCAAAGCGACGATGAGCAAATTACATTTTGGACCAATGAAATGGACAAAGGTATAAATCAGTTTATGACCGTCCGATTGCTCAGATTAAGTGCTCGGCGAATATTGAATAAGGCGGGAATAACCGGAGAGAAACGGCGGATTAAATCATTAAAGGCGGTAACAAATCAAACTCTAAGAGTCCCGCCGGATAAATTTCTGAATAACTTATTAGAAATAAAAAGATTAGCTGTATCGAGAGGCGCAAAAGCAATCTTTTTAACCTATCCTTTCAATAATAAAATATTCCCGTCTTATGCAGAGAGAATGATGAAAAATTATTATATGCTTAAGGAGGCGGAAACAATGGATAGTTTAGATATTTACGATTTTTTTACGGTAATAGACTCATTGCCCAAGGAAGAAGCGTTTTTATGGCCAAATGAAGATATGATTCACCTGACCTATTATGCGCATGAATTGCTGGCGGAAGGATTGACGGAATACATTTTGCGTATTATGGAACAACCGGCAGAAGCAGGTATTGAATATTGGCGCAATATGCAATAATACGAGGGAAGAGGGAATAAGTTGTCCCTTAAATTGAAATACTGTGTCTTTTATTTTAGTCAAGACACCGCAATAAAGGCGCTGGATGCTGAAACAATCCTGAAACAAGTTCAGGACAAAGCTCAGCATGATTATATTACTTCAGAATGGTAAAGTGTTATGATTGTTTGACAAAAACAGGGGAAATTCCGGTGGGTATATTGGAAAAGTAAGGGCGGGTTTAAAACCCGCCCCTGTAAAATCGACTTTCGACTATTTTCAAGATATATTGCTCAAGCTGTCTGATCCAATTGCATACCGAGGCCATCGCGGTAATGCCCTCGATACACCACCGACATTTCCGCCAGCCGTTTTTCGTCCATCAAATATTCCCTTTTCGATTGTTCCAGCGCTTCTTTGGCGGCGTCGGGCATAGTCAATTGTTCCGAACGATAGTTTTCCACAGGGCCGTTAAACTCAATCTTATCTTCCGGATTGGGTTTTTGATTTTGTACAGTCTTAGTTTCAGCTTGGATGCGCTGATAGTTATCGCTGGCGAAATTGCCGGAACGGTCGATCCAGGTTTTTTCAGTGTCGGTTATCGGATCGAAGCGGTCGATATGTTCGATGTACATTGACATAAGAAGCAAGCGAAAAGCGAAAACAGAAGCAACAGCGCTAAATTCCCGCTTTCCAGTCGGTCTGAGAAGGAGAAAACCGTAAAAAAAGCGGGGTGTCGACTCTCTGCAGTCGACACCAAATACTTGTAAATTAGAGACAAAAGCAAAAGCGCTGGATTCCGGCTTTCGCCGGAATGGCAAGTCGGAGCATTCTCAGACAGACTGTTTCACGGAATGACCGGAGAAGCTTTGGGAATTATGGACTTAGTTAAGCAGAAAACATTCAGAAAAAATTAATAACTTATATCGAAAAAAGCAAATTATCCCAGAATATTTATGGCGCCGCCGAGGGAGCTGTCCATCATATTCAGAGTTTCCGCGGCTTGGACAGTCTGCGCTTGAAGGGAAAGGATGTCTTCCACTTCGGCGAGTTGGGCGGATACAGCGTCTTTTAGGATGCCGCCGATTTCCTGGGCGGATTGCCGCAAATAGGTGGTGTCGACAAGGGCGATTCCAGCGGACATTGAAGGGACTCCAAAGTTAGTTGATTAGCGATAATTGGTTAAGGCATTAGGCATCGGGCATTGGGCATCGATATGCTGTCGACCGCAGAGGATCGACAGCACAAGAATTCCGCGCCTTTGTGAAGCCAGCGGCCCTAATATTAGCCTTTTCCGCCGAAAGTAAGTCCGGAATCTTCGGAGAAGCTGATGGAAGCTCCGAGATTGATACCGGTATTGGGGGAAGAAGTTTGAGCGGATTTCATCGCCGAGGCTTTGGCTTTGGCATCGGGGGAGAATTCGTAAGAATCCTCAATATTTTTGGCTTGATCTTCGCGCTGAGAAGCAGGTTCACCGCGGCGGGAGTTTTGCACGCGTTCGTGAGCGCGTTCCGGGGCGCGGTTAGCGGCCACTTCAGCCATACGGGAAGAAGCGGCTTGAGCGGAAATTCGTTCCGGCATAGTATTTTCCTTAGTTGACAGGTTGACAAGTTAACAAGTTAATAGAAAGAGCAGGATGATTTCAATTACCCTTTGGAACCATAGCTGACGCCGGTTCTTTCGGAAAATTGAGGAGTGACGCTTTGGTCGATACCGGCGTTTTGGGTGGTGGGACGGTTATTCATCATTGAGGCGGCGCGGGCTTTGGCATCGGGGGAGAATTGGAATGAATCGCGGACTTCTTTAGCATGTTCGGCGCGGGGAGAAGCCGTTTCACCGCGGCGGGTGTTTTGGACGCGCTGGTGAGCCTTTTCCGGGGCGCGGTTAGCGGCGACTTCCGCCATTCTGGCGGAAGAGGTTTCGGAGGAGATTCTTACTGGCATGGGAGGTTCCTTCAATTAGATTTTTATGTTGACTTCATCTTTATTTTTGGCAAAGGTTTCCGGGGTGTGTTCACAGATATACGCTTCCATATCTTCGCGCAGTTTACCGGCGCGTTCCAGGTAATCCTGACTGCCTTCCCGGATAAGGCGAAGGCGTTCGAGATAGTCCTGCATATATTCTTCGATATTTTTAATTTGGCCGCACATATTATTGCCGATAATATATTGGAGGCAGATTTATACAGGTTGTAAAAAAGAACTTCTCATCTTAAAATTTGTAAGCCTAATAAAAGCAATGGATTCTGGCTTTCGCCAGAATGACGCCTCGGAGGAGTTTTTTGGCATTGGGGATAATAATCGACTTTATGGCCGATTTATTCTAAATATTTTCAATATCCAATAACCAATATCCAATTTCCAACTTCAATACTCAAGGCTAAAGACCAATCCGGCAGTTCGGAAAAGAAATTGGAACCCATCAGCATTTGATATCGAGGTCCAAAGGAGCGTTGTAGTATTCCAGACTGCGGTATTTGGCGAGGTTATCCATCATTTCTTCCCGGATTTCGTCAACATGTTTGGAGTATTTCAGCAGCCTTTCGTGATACCTTTGATAGCGGTACATCAAGTCGATCGACGCGCGGAAAGGCGAATGACTGAACATATTAGCGGTGACGATTTGCATTAGTTTCCCCTTTGAGGATATATAAAAACTTAGTTAAATTCGATAATCGATAAAGGATAATTCCTCTGCATTGAGCATAGACTGATTTTGTGTTCGGTTAAGGTTTTCCCGGAAATTCTTTTTCAAGGGCAATTCGTATTGCACTAGGGCTTTGTCTGGATTGATGAAAGGCCGGTCGGTAAAAAAAGACCGGGCTTCAATCTGCATTTTATTTAAATTGATTTGACTGCTCATTATAGTGACAATGATTTAGCCCCACAAGTCGATTACCGTATCATCTCGGAAAGGATACCCGGCGGCGAAGGAATTCATTGCGCCGCGGAAATTTTTCAGTCCGGCAGCGGGAATTTCGCTTTCACCGAGGAAACGGTTCAGGTCGATTAAATCCGATTTCAATCCTTGAGCCAAAGACGGGGATTTTTGGATGGTGTAAGCCAGTTCAGGATGCTTTTCAAGAACTTCGCGATTCAGAGCGCCGTCCAGCGCAGTTTCGGCGCGGGCGGCGGAATGTTCTTCATAGATTTGCTCGGTGAAGGTGTTTTTATCTTCGAGGGTGTCGTCGAGCAGGAGATTTTCCCGCAGGGAGCCCTGAGTCTTAATTTTATCATCGGCGGCGATATCGACGGCGAATTCAGGATTGTTCTGCAGATAGTCATCGACAAACATCCCTTGCCCGGCGAGGGAATCTGCGGCGGCACCGATTACTTCATCCCGGATTTGCTCTTTCATTACGCCATAATGCTGGCGGAAGTCTTGAGCTTCTTCCGGCCGCTGATTGAATTTTTCTATCATGCCGGGATGATTTCGCAGGTAAACCGCGGCTTCCGGGTTATCCCGGAAAAATTGTTCATCCAGACCGGTGGAGGCGGCGAATTGGGCGGAGGTGTCTGAAGCGAGTTCATCTCTGATGTCAGCGGAATAGTTTGCTCTGGGCGGAGCGGTCAAGCCCCGGGCTAATTCAGGATCGTCATTGATAACATCCGCCGCGCCGCCGATATTCAGCCCCAGTATTTGGGCTTCTTCCGGGTGAGCGGCGAGGTATTCATTATCCAAGGGGGAATAGAAGTCCAACCTTTGACGGGCGGTTTGAGCTGTTTGCTGTTCCAGTTGGAAATCGGAAGGGCGGCTGTCAGATAGATAGCTTTCCCGCAGGTCGGAATTTTCCGCCAGCAGATCGGCGGTTTGGGGATGCTGCTGCAGGTAGACCCAGTCTTCGGTTTTGCCATAATCGGGATTTTCCGCTTTGCGAAAGTCGTCTTCTCCGAAATCAGGGGTCTGGGGAGTGATGCGATAGCGGTTGTCGAAAGCGCTGTCATCGACCCGGACATCGGGATTGGTCAGACCATCGAAGGGAGTTTTCAGAACTCCGCGGAAATCTTTCAAAGGGGTCGTTCCAGAGGGCGAAGGATTTAATGATATAATGCCGCGAAAGGCGGGAAGCGAGCGATTGGGATCGGCGTCGGCTTCCACCATCCGGCTTTCATAATCAAACTGGCGGCCAAGTTCCGAGGTAAACCGTCGGCGGCTGTCCAGGAAAGCGGCGGAGCGGGGATGGGAAGTCAGATATTCCGAAGTTATTTCGCGGGCATTGGTCATTTTAGAAAGTTTTCAAGTTTTCAAGTTGGCAAGTTGAAAAAAGTCGTTAGTCGTTGGTCGTTAGTCGTTAGTAAAAGTAAGGCAGAAGCAAAGCAAAAGCGGGACTCCCGATTACCAGTCTTCCCGAAAACGCCCCCAAGCTGTCATTCCCGCGAAAGCGGGAATCCAGAGTCTTTGCTTTTGTATCAATTTTACATACGGTTATGCACTCAGTTCAGCAACACTACACATATGGTGAAAAATCCAACCATGTCATTCCCGCGAAAGCGGGAATCCAGAGTCTTTGCTTTTCTATCTATTTTACAAGTATTTGATGTCGACCGCAGAGGGTCGACACCACCCGTTAGGGCGGTTTTTACCATTTTCAGACAGACTGTTTCGCGGGAAAGACGGCTTTGTGGCATTTTGGGACAGAACAATGTTCTGTCCCTACGAAGGTATTATTTATTAGAATTAAACAATTCACCGTTTCTCTGACTTAAAGACTTGCTGACTTAAGATAAATTAAAACCGAATTTCGAGATTTTTTTATCAATACTGTAAAAAAAGCGAAACAAAATACTAAAGATAATTAACAAGTTGCCGATAAAATATTTAAAGGCCAACTGCAAGAAGACCGATACCTCTAAAACTCCAAACTTGGAGCATTGAATTAAGCGTTCAATGGCTGCAGAGCTGGCGGACAGAGCTGACTTAAGAGTCGAAGTGAAAATCGCGAAGGGCGAGATTCGATTTTCGATTTATAAGCAAGCGCAGAGATTTAGCATAAGCGGTGGCGCCGCTTATCTAAGAAAAAACCGGCATCGCATTCCAATTTCCCGGCTTGTTAGGCGCAAGCGCCGGGGAAATTAGAATAATCGATGATTGTGGTTGGCCTTCTTCCTATGAACACATAGTTCTTTGAAACAGCAAACCGTCAGGACTTTTTAGGTCCCGACCATCGTAGAACAGACTTGAAACAGCGTCATTTAGGCGGAATGACACTTATTTTCATGCCGATGGCAGAATGGGTACTATTCTGCGGTTTCGGTACCATCGTAGGCTGCGGGATAGCCGTAGGCGTACCAATTTTGCGCGGTGAATTCCTGAGTCTGGCGGTCAACAGAAGGAGTTACGGAGGCAGTATCGGGTTGAGAAGATTCGGTCGTGGCTTTGGTCTTTTCCGAAATTTCCACTTGATCGCGTGATGGTTCAGAATTGGCAATTTCACCGGAGGAATTGGAGGAAGTGTTTTTCAGGCGTTCTTCCCTGCGTTCGGCGGCAGCAGTTCGTTCATAAGGATGAGGAGAATCGACAGTATTATTTACCGGTTCGATTTCCATTATTTCCCCTTATGAATAATTTTTTCCGCAGTGGCTTCGATGATATCGGGGCGGTCGTAGTATCCAGCTTGAATCCGTTTTTGAATGAGTTTCAGGCGTTCTTCTTCCATTTGTTCGGCGGATTCGGATTTTTGAGCTTCGAGAGCTTTATCCAAAGCTTGGCTGAACTGGTCGTCGGACGGTTTAACAGATTTTTTGCCGGATGGTTTTGGCGCAAGAGGACTAGTACCTGACACCTGGTTGATGTCCATAAAATTTCTCCAGAAAAAAGCGGACAGAAATCCGATATTCAGATTATACCTCATAATACCCGGGGCCGCGGGTTCGAGGCCTTAATTCGCTTACGATAGTTGGGTATTCAAATCTTGTGCCAAATTCTTTAATAAAAGAAAAAGTCGGTTACAGTCATTGTAACCGGCTTTTTTTATTGTACTTGCATCGTTGAAAATTTGCTTAAACTTTTTTTAAATTGCAGAATATTTAAATCACAGGAATAACCTTGTGTTACGCAAAAGTAACAGGGGAAAATGTGGTATTTAGGGTTATGATGTTGATAATCTTGGTATTAAGTATCTGTTACTTCTGGGTAACAGGGGGAAAAGAATATATAAGCAGTCTTATGCATTTGCTAACTGCAGGTAAAGCGCCAAAAATTAGTTAAATAATTTGCATGGGAATTTTGCTTTAGCCTGATTATTTGAGTAATTTAAGGGCGAAAAATATGCATTCCCCCGCTGAAGCGAGGGAACGAGGGGAAAAGCGGTCAATAGTTGATGGTCGATGGTAGATGGTAAAAGCAAGATTCCTGCTTTCCAGTCTGTCTGAGAATTGTGAAAATGCGCCCCACCCCGTGCTGTCGACCCTCTGTGGTCGACAGCATGTTTTAATACTACAAGCAGTTGGTGTCGACTGCTGAGAGTCGACACCACCCTTTTATATCAATATTTTACGAAATAATGAATTTTACCGAACAGGATTTACAGCAAATAGCCCGTAAGGAGATGTCTGTCGAACAGGTATTGAGGCAGATGGAGATATTCCGCCGGGGAGTGCGGTATTCGCAATTGGAGCGGCCGGCGGTGATGGGCGATGGGATAATTTCGCTGACTGCAGAGCAGTTTCCGGAATTGATAGGGCTCTATGAGGAAGGGGCGGCGCTGGGAAGATTCATCAAATTCGTGCCGGCTTCGGGAGCGGCGACCCGGATGTTCAAGGTCTTGACGGTTCTATTACATCTGGAGGAGGAATTCGGATTCGAAGAATTGCGGGAAAAATGTCAGGTCGAGCCGTCTTTATCTGCGGGATTGGAATTTTTCCTGAAGTTGAAGAAATTCGCTTTTTACCCGGAACTGCAAAGGAAAATGCAGGCGGACGGAGGGGAAATCGAAGAATTGTATGAGGGACAAGGTCTGCGGATAATACTGGAATATCTGCTGACGGAAAAAGGCTTGAATTACGGCAGTCTGCCCAAAGGTTTGATAGAATTTCACCATTACGCCGAAGAGACACGCACCGCTTTCCGGGAAAACATCGCGGAAGCGGTGAAGGAAACGCGGGATAATGCGGGGATAGTCCGGATGCATTTCACGACGCCGGAAAGGTGGCGGGAGGCGGTGGAAGCTCATTGCTCGGAATATTGCCGGCGGATAGCGGAAAAGATGGCGGTGAAAGAATTCCGGGTGACATTTTCCGTGCAGAAGAGTTCGACCGAAACTATAGCGGTCGATTTGAACGGCGAACCTTTGCGGGAAGTAACCGGCGAATTGGTTTTCCGCCCCGGCGGGCACGGCGCTTTACTGGAAAATCTACAGGAGCTGGAGGGAGATATAGTATACATCAACAATATCGACAATTTGCGGCCGGAATGGCTGAAAGCGGATACTTACCTCTACAGAAAATTACTGGGGGGATTGCTGATAAAACTGCAGAAGCAGGTGTTCGAATATCTTGGCAAGCTGGAAGCGGGGGAAAACGGTGAGGATTTACTTAGGGAAGTGGAAATTTTTGTTAGAGAGGACTTAAATGTGGTTTTAGAGGAGGACTATGCGAGTTTAAGCCGGGAGAAGAAGATTGCAGAACTGATTCACCGGCTGTATCGACCGTTAAGAGTATGCGGTATGGTGAAGAATATCGGGGCGCCGGGGGGAGGGCCATTTTGGGTGAAGGACAAAAAGGGACGGATTTCACTGCAGATAGTGGAAACTTCACAGATTGATATTGGAGACGCTGAGCAGAAACGGATATTGCAGGCTTCGACGCATTTCAATCCGGTGGATGTGGTTTGCGGGATGCGGGATCACCGGCAGCGGAATTTCGATTTAAAGAGATTTGTGGATGAAGAAGCGGTATTTATAGCTCACAAATCGAAAGACGGGAAAGAGATATTGGCTTTGGAACTGCCCGGTCTGTGGAATGGAGCGATGGCTTACTGGAATACGGTTTTCGTGGAAACGCCGCTATCTACTTTCAGCCCGGTGAAGACGATTAATGATTTATTGCAGAAAGTGCATCAAGATTAAATTCGAAATTCGAAACTTGAAACCTGAAATTTGAAATCTGAAATTTGAAATCTGAAACTTAAAACCTGAAACTCGAAATTCTATTGTGTCAGACGATTTTGTCTGACACTTTTTTTAGTAGTGATCTGCCAAGGGGAAATCACGGATTTGGGGAGACGGGTAAGGCGAATAAGGAACTATTGAAATAATTCTGAAGTTTATACTAAGATTAGCAATGGTAAATTCTGCATTCCCACGCCGGAGCGTGGGAACGAGAGATTTTAGAACTGCTGTCTGGCGGAGGCGCCCGACAGCGCCAATTTTCCTTTTGACTTTCGACTTGCAGACTAAAAAGACTAAGTATAATAAGATTCGCTAACAATTCTTCAAAGAGAGTATTTTACTGACAGGTAATACTATGGACACTAAACAACAGAATCGGTTAAGAAAAATATCCGTGATTATTTTAGTGGCGGCGATCGGAGTGATGGCGGGGATAATCTTCGCATCCAAGATGCAGTGGACGGATGTGTCTGTCGCCGACGATTCGCTGAACACCAATCTAGCCCCGGGCTATTTGACCGCCAGCGGTGAAAGTCCTTTTGTGGCGGTGGCGGAACGGTTGAAACCGGCGGTAGTTTCGATTTCCAGCGAGCGGGAAGAGAATTTAGGCAGTGTGCACGACTTTTTCGATTTCGGGCCTTTCCGGGATTTTTTCCGCCAGCCTGAAGGCGGCCAGCAGCAGCCTCCGCCCAGCCGGAAAGTTCAATCCGGGGGCACCGGGATTATCATCAGTCAGGACGGATATATCCTGACCAACAATCATTTGGTGGATAAAGCGAAAAGCATCACAGTCAGATTAGCGAACGATGATGAGTATCAAGCTGAAATAATCGGCACGGATCCGGTGACGGATGTGGCTTTGCTGAAGCTGATAAAAGCTAAATTGAAGGCGGAGCAGGTGGCGAAATTGGGCGACAGCGATAAGATCAAGATTGGGGATTGGGCGATCGCTATCGGCAGTCCGTTCGGATTGGATTGGACGGTGACCGTGGGAGTGATTTCCGCTAAGGGGCGGGGCGGATTGAACATTTCCGGCGGAGGCCCGGATGTGCAATATTTTATCCAGACCGACGCTTCCATCAATTTCGGCAATTCCGGCGGACCGCTGGTCAATATTCAGGGCGAAGTAGTGGGCATCAACACCGCCATCAATTCCCAGGGGCAGGGCATCGGTTTCGCCATTCCTATTAATATGGCGAAGGAAGTGGCGGAACAGTTGAAGGATCACGGCAAGGCTTCGCACGGTTATCTGGGGATGTATCCGGCGGAATTGACTCCGGGGAAAAAGGAAGCTTTGGGATTGGATAGCAATGTGCGCGGGGTGTTTGTCGATCAGGTGGAAGAAGGGACTCCGGCGGATAAAGGCGGTTTGCAGCCGGGCGATGTGATATTGGAATTTGAAGGAACTAAGGTGTCGAATGTGCCGCAGTTCCGCAGTTTGGTGGCTTCCAAGCGTTCCGGGGAGAAAGTGGAAATGCTGATCATCCGAGACGGGAAGGAGAAACGGATAAAATGCGAATTAGGCGACCGGATGGCGTTTACCAGAAATGAACCTTCCGCGCCGGAAGCGTCCGAAGTGTGGCTGGGAATTCATGTGGAGAGTGTGAAGTCGGAACGGGCTCGGAGTTGGAATATTGAGGAAGATGAGGGAGTATTGGTAGTGGAAATCGACCGGGGCAGCGCGGCGGAAGATAAATTACAGCCGGGCGATGTGATTATCGAAATCGACCGCCGGCAGGTGAAAGAAGTGAAGGATTTCCGGCAGATGGCCGCTGATTTGAAGGGGCGGGAAAAGAGTATATTGTTCCGGGTATCCCGCGGGGGAAGGAAGACTTTTGAAGTGATTAAGCCATAGATTTGGCCAGTGGCTGGCAGCCGGTGGCTGGGGAGTGGTAAACGCGGTTAGTTACAAGTTACAAGTTGCAAGTAAAAGCAAAAGCGCACGAGAGAAGAGTACAGGGATTTAGCAGAGTAGATTTTTTTCGGCGTCTGATGACTGATCGCTGACGGTTATTATCCAGAAATTTTGTAACATTTAAGCATTATCCAAAACCTTCTGTAGATAGTCATGCTGAACTTGTTTCAGCATCCAGTGCCTTTAAAAATCCTCAAAAGCAAAGGCGCTGGATTCCAAACCAATACCGGATCGAGTCCGGCACAAGGTTCGGAATGCCCCCCTTTTTCATTGAGTTTTTCGAAATGCTAAACTGATACGAAAATACTGAAGTATTTCGTTATAATCGCAATTTTTGGGAACTAATTTATTTACCGGCAGTTTATATGTATTGGTACGGGGATTGCTGTACCAAAGAAGAGGGATTGTATCTGAAAAAGCTTTATTGGCGGCCCGCAATATAAGATTTTGCGGGTATTTGTTGTTTACTTGCATGACTTTAATTTTCTGTATCATTTTAGCATTATCCAAAACCTTCCGTAAATGGTCATGCTGAACTTGTTTCAGCATCCAGTGCATTAAAAAGCGCACAAAAAGCAAAGGCGCTGGATTCCGAACCAAGTTCGGA
>Ga0172368_10002688_pt1 | contig 22301 bp, 19 predicted proteins | sample Lak11m_FD_114540 | JGI IMG/M metagenome (GOLD analysis project Ga0172368, IMG submission 114540) | Freshwater microbial communities from Kabuno Bay, South-Kivu, Congo - kab_022012_11m | ecosystem: Environmental > Aquatic > Freshwater > Lake | place: Democratic Republic of the Congo: South-Kivu...
AGCCGAGGCAGAGAAAACCAGAATGGAAACAGGGGTTCCAGCTACCAATAAAGAAAAAGAGGCTAATATTGAAGCAAATAAAAAGAAAGCATATAAAATGCAAAAAGAAGCCGCAAAGTTGGCATATATGGGTGGCGATGCGGATGACGACGCAAAAAACCAAAAAGAACTCGCTGCATTTAATAAAGAAAATAAATACAAAGAAGCTAGAACTGCTCCGCCATCCTACTACGCCACTCGTGCTTATCGTATTTTGGAAAACGAAGAAATTGGTAAATTGCCACACGAAGCAATGGAGTGGGAAGAACTTAGCAGTTTATTAAAGCCGGCTATTGAAGATAAAGATATTGTTAAAATAACGAGTATTATGAAAAAGGCCGCCGCCGACTATAATGATAACGAAATATGGAACGAAGCGGGTTTTGAGAGCGGTTCGGAGGGTATGGAAAAGTATCGTAAAAAAGTTTTGGTGGGCGAAGTAGGTATGACCGATCAAGCATCAATGGCGTTAATGAGTGATATTGCCTATATTAACGAGTCACACGGTCACGCTAACGCGTCTCGTTCTTATGGTGTTAGTGGGGGGGCTTATTACAAGCGCACACACGAACAACAAGCTGCCGCGGCCGCCAATGAAGCTCTTAAACGTGACTCCAGAAAGTACTTACAAGAAAAAAATCGTCTGGCCTATGGTTTTGAAGATGGCGAGGGTAAGTACCATCTTGATTTAACAGGAAAGTTAACCATTGCTGGTTTTCAAGATGATTTCGCTTATCGTTTAGCTCGTGCCGAAGTAAACCCCAGTTTTGTGGCCAAGTTATTTGAAGATTTGGATTCAATTAAAGAAATGGAAAGAAAAGGTGTGTTAACTGCTCGTTTACCTAACGGAGAAACAATTCCTCAAGCATTAGAAAGAATGGCCCGCGCCAAACAAAAGAGAGGTATTGAACCGGGTGTTTCTGGTTTGGCCGCAAAAGCTAGATATCTATAAAAAATATGCCGTGGCCAATTAATAATAATCAAATAAATATAGAAATACTTAATAAGCCGGAAACATTGGAGGCTATTAAAACGTATTTTGAAAAGGAAGTTTTACCTTACCAAAACATTAAAGAGGCGTATTGGTATGTTGCCAATATTGGACTATTAATTAAAACTGGTAAATTTGATAATTCGCCATTTTTTCAAAATGAATATACTGATATATTTTGGCGTTGCCAGTTTATGGCTATTACTTGGTTAAAAGAAAAAGAAATTATTGATCTTTTTAAAGAACATTTTTCCGTAGCTCTTCAGATGTCAGAAAATCTTGAATTATGGGAAAGCCTAAGAACTTATTTGTTAATTTATTATCCTCTTGATACACGAGACGAATTTAAGGCGAAATTACGTCGAGCGTTGGAAGAGAACCAAGAAAGAATTACAAAGCAACAAATTATCGTTAAAAATCAAGAGGTTGAGCCAACAGTTGCTAATTGGTTGCGCGACTATATAAGCCATATTGGATTAAATTCGGTAAAGTCTATTGATCTGGCTGAATATCTATCAGCGTCAACCAACAGTAAACGTGTTTCACCGGAAGAAAAAAATCAACTAATATTTTTATTTAGTCTTTATGAAAGATTAAAACACTCAACATTTAGTTTTGAGGGATTAGAGGAACCATTAGGTACAAAGGTTGACGGTAAAGAGGTAACTATAAAAGATGGAGATGTAGAACAACTTGATCCTAAAGTAGAACGGTTGCTTGAAAAGTTTAGAAAAGTTGGTCTTATTACGGAAAAAGATAGAGAATCAATAGGTGGTCAGTCGGAAGAATCCGAAGAAGAAATCGTTGAAGAAAAAGAGAAATTGAGTGTCAAAACAAATGAAACTTCCTCGCCGGTAATTAAAATTAGCGGAAAGAACGAGTTGCAATTACAGTCAACCATTGGTCAGGAAAATAATATTTTGAAATCTAAACCTGAAGAAATAAAAAAAGTTGTCCCAGAAAAAGAAGCAACAGAGGAAAAAATGGTTGAAGCTCCAAAGTTACAACCCGTAAATCATATTTCTTTGAAGAAAGAAGTAGTGCAAGAAGTAAAACCAAACGAAGTAATAAAGAAAGAGGTTATACCAGAAATATCTGCACCTAAACACGTTGAGCCAAAACAAGTTGAGCGACTTAAAATTGACGTTCCGCAACCCTCTTCGTTCAAAAATTTAGCTGTTAATCAAAAACTTGCTATGTCTGACGTGCGTTCTCCTTTGTCTGTTGTTGGCCCTGTTGATGAGTTACGTTTAATGAATTTGGCTGAGCTTCGACGAATAGATACAAATTTAAATAGAGCCATCGATAAAATTTATGACAAAATAATTTTCTTAGAAGAGGAGTCGTTTGAAAAAATGGCCGAGGCAGTGAATGCTTGGCGTCAAAGCCCCCTTTATAGAAATTATTTAGATATTGTAACTTCCTCTCTTGCTTCTGGTAAATCAATCGAAAGCGTGATAGAAGACGAAAGAAAAAGTAATCCATTGTCAATAACTTTAGCCGAGTTTAAAGCTATTTTGGCTCTTAATAAGCGCTTAAGAGTATAAAAAAATAAAATGGAACAATTTGTAATACCTCAATTTATTGACGAAGAGCCCCATATTTTAGGGCCCATTACTGTTCGACAATTTATAATTTTGTTAGTTAGTTCTTTTTTTATTTTTTTAAGTTATCGTTTGGCAGATTTTACGCTTTTTATTATTTCCACCATTCTTTTTGCTGTTGTTGGGTTATCTTTGGCGTTTATTAGAATTAATGGTCGACCGTTTCATTATTTTCTGTTAAATTTATTGCAAACCATTAAACGGCCAAAATTGAGAATTTGGAAAAAGCAGTATTCTCAAAATGAAATTCAAGAAGAGATTTTAGCCAACGAAACGCGTAAGGGTGCGGTTGTTCCTTCGGTAGTTCATCGGGCGGTTGTTTCTTCTTCTCATTTGTCGGAGCTCGCTTTAATTGTTGATACAGGCGGTATATATAAAGGAGAAAACGAATTTCCAAATAAATCTAATTTGAATAAATAAAATATTGTGCCCGCTCGCAAAGCAACAACCTCAACACGAAACACACAAAGACTTCTTGAAATAGCAGAAATCAAAGATGATGTCGTGGTTTTAAAAGATGGCAGTTTAAGAGTTGTTGTTTTGGTTTCTTCAATTAATTTTTCTCTTAAATCAGACGACGAACAAACAGCTATTATTCAAGGGTATATTGGCTTTTTAAACTCACTTGATTTTCCTTTACAAATTGTAGTGCAGTCTCGAAGGCTAAATATAGCTGGTTATCTAGATATGCTAAAAAATTTAGAAAACGAGCAAACGAATGAGCTTTTAAAAATGCAAACAGGACAATATCGACAATTTATACGCGAGCTTGTTGAGTTGGGGGATATTATGAACAAACGTTTTTATGTTATTGTTCCTTACGATCCGGCGTCTGATATGGGCAAGGGTTTTTGGTCAAGACTTAGAGAGGCCTTACGGCCGGCTTTAATAATCCATTTAAGCAAAAATAGATTTTTAAAACACCGTCATGAATTAATGCAACGAGTGGATCATGTTATTGGCGGTTTGAATTCTCTTTCTCTTGAAGCGGCGGTGCTAAGCACTCAAGCCCTGATAGAGCTTTATTATGGTACGTACAATCCCGAAATAGCGCAGATAGCGCCCTTGGTTGATGTTAATGATTTGCAGGTTGAAACATCTGAAGAATAATATGATTATACCGGGTAATACGAAAGAAGAATTTTTTAAAAAGAAAAATGACGAAGTCACGCCAGAGCCGGTGATTACTAGTCAAACCGTTGAAGAGGCGTTAATTTATAAAAAAGGTGTTGTTGGTTTACGCGACATAATAGCCCCAACAGCGCTTGAGGTTGAAGCTTCATATATTAAACTGAATGATCAATTTTTGAGAACAGTTTTTATTACTAACTATCCGCGATACATTAGCGTTGGATGGTTTTCTCCATTAATTAATTTTAGTTCAACCATAGATTTATCTCTTTATGTTTATCCAGTAAGCGCTGATATTATTTTAAAACAGTTAAAAAATAAAGTTGGTTCGTTGGAAGCGGAAATTGTGGCCGAACACGAAAAAGGCGCGCCACGGGACCCTATAAAAGAAACAGCATTAAGAGATATTGAACATTTGAGAGACGATTTAACGCAAGGCATAGAAAAGTTTTTTCAATTTGCCGTATACATTACCGTTTATGCCGATTCGCTTGAACATTTAGACAGAACAACAAACGATATTATTACCCTTTTGGGAACAAAATTGGTTTATTCTCGAAAAGTTCTTTATCAAGCGGAACAGGGTTTTATTTCTACAGTACCTCTTGGGGTTGACGAACTTCAGATAACTTTCAATATGAACACTTCGCCAATTGCCTCGGCTTTTCCTTTTGTGTCTTCGGAACTAACATCTGATAACGGTATTTTGTATGGAATAAATAGACACAATAATAGTCTTATTTTGTTTGATAGGTTTAGTTTGCAAAACGCCAATACCGTCGTGTTTGCGGCTTCAGGGTCTGGTAAAAGTTATGCCATCAAGTTGGAAGTGTTAAGGTCTTTGATGGTCGGAGTTGATGTTATTGTTATTGACCCAGAAAAGGAATACCAAAATCTTTCGGAAGCTGTTGGTGGAACTTATCTTAATATTTCATTATCTAGTGACAGTAAAGTTAATCCGTTCGATTTGCCCAAAGCAATTGATGCTGATATGCAAACAGGGGATATTATAAGAAGCGCGGTTATTACCTTAAAAGGTTTATTGCGAATAATGCTTGGAACCCTCACCAACGAAGAAGACTCATTACTAGATCGCGCCCTTCTTGAAACTTACGCCAAAAAAGACATAACCGCCGAAGCTGATTTAACCCAAGTAGAGCCACCAGTTCTTCAGGACCTAGAAGATGTTTTACAGGGTATGCAGGGGACAAAAGATATTATTGCGCGTTTGCAAAAATATACCAAAGGAACGTTTGCCGGACTATTAAATAATCAGACGAATGTTTCAACAAATAATCAGCTGGTGGTTTTTTCTATTCGTGATCTTGAAGATGAACTTAGGCCGATTGCGATGTATACTATTATTAATAGTATTTGGAACTTAGTTCGGAGTGAGCGAAAAAAACGAATTTTGGTTATTGAAGAGGCGTGGTTGCTGATGCAACACGAAGATAGCGCCAAATTTGTTTTTGCCCTAGTCAAGCGCGCTCGTAAGTATTACTTAGGGTTAACTACAATTAGTCAAGACGTTAATGACTTTTTGGGTTCGCCGTATGGACAGGCAGTTGTTAATAACTCTTCTATGCAACTTTTACTTAGACAGTCGCCGGCGGCTATTGATTTAATTCAGAAAACATTCCTTTTAACCGAAGGTGAAAAATATTTATTGCTTGAAGGTAGCGTTGGCGAGGGTATATTTTTTGCTGGTTCAAAACATGCCGCTATTAAAGTCGTCGCTTCTTATACCGAAGATCGTCTCATAACAACCGATCCTCGTCAGTTACTGGAGATGGAGTTGGAGGAAAAAGAACGTATTAAAGGGGGACGTTCCGTTGAAGAAGCGAGTGATATTAACATTGATTAATATATGTATAATAAACATTACGTCGTCATATCAGTAGTTTTAGGTGTTTTATTAATTGCTTTAATCGGTGGTGGTATTTGGTGGATAGAAAAACAATCAAAAAAAGCTGAAATAGTTATAGATACCCCGCCATTAAGTACTGATACCAATCAAGATATTGCGGGTAATAATGTTCCCATAACAACAGAAGCAGAACCAGAATCAGATGCTTTACGAGTGGCGCGTTTGTTTGTTGAAAGATTTGGCAGTTACTCGAGCCATGAAGCTTTTGCTGGAATAGGGGAGTTAAAACCCCTGATGACTCCTAAACTTCAAGCGTGGGTAGAAACTCAATATTTGCCAACCCTTAATTCAGGAAACAATAATGATCAGTATTCCGGGCAATCAACTAAGGTTTTAAGTGCCGAGATTATAAAAATAAGTAGCGGTGAAGCAACTGTACAAGTGGCGGTTCAGAAAAGTATTACCGGAATTGACGACAAGACAACTATTGTATATCCAGTTATTACAGTAGAACTCTTAAAGCAAGGCGACAGTTGGATTGTTGACGGTGTTTTTACGAAATCTTAGATATTATTTTATTGGAACCGTTTATTGGATCCAGAAATGGGTTCAGAGTTTAATTTTTCCTGTTTACTGTTTGGGTTGCGGTAAAGAGGGTGATTTTGTTTGCATAAAATGCGACGTTGTATGTCCTAAAATATCGTTACAGCGTTGCACATTTTGTTTATCTGTAAGTTTAGATGGAGCTACTTGTGCCGAATGCGTAAACAATCGGTTTTTAGATGGGGTTATCGTGAGGGGAAGTTACAAAATCTGGCTATGGAGAAAATTAATTCATTCGTGGAAGTATCGGCATTCTAGAGCACTTGATGAAAAATTGTCTAAATATATTATTGATTGTTTATTTTTGTTGCCACTAGAAGTTTCCAACTTTATTGTCGTTCCCGTTCCTCTAACGAAAAAACGAGAAAAAAGAAGAGGCTTTAATCAAGCAAAAGTTTTAGCTGATGCTTTAGCTAAGCAACTTAATTTAAAGTGTTTACCCTTGATTGAACGAACAAAAGAAACCAGTCCGCAAGCCGGTTTAAGCGCCATTGCTAGGCGTCACAATGTACGTGACGCTTTTCGTTGTCGGGACGAAAAACTAATTATTGGTCGTCAATGTATTATTGTTGACGACATTGTTACAACGGGCGCTACTTTTGAAGAGGTGGCGCGAGTATTAAAAAAAGCTGGCGCCTTGACCGTGTGGGGACTGGCCTTAGTTAGAAGCGAGTTAAATTGATGGTAGTATTTTTACTATTTCTTTGATTGATTTTCGTATTCGTGGGCGCATTTCTTTTTCTTTTGTTATTGGGTCTAAGTCTTCGGTGCTACCTTCATACCCGATGGCGATTATTACTACCGGTGTTTCTTGTGGTGGCATTTTTAATACACGAATTAATTCTTTTTCTTTAAAACCGGCCATTTGATGTGCTCGAAGTCCTTGATGTTCAGCTTCAATCACTAAACTCATAACCGATAAAGCAACATCATAAGTTCCATATTCTCTTGATTCTGTTTTGCTTTCACTGGAAATGTCTCTAGTTACCGTAAGTAGTAGGGGCGCCTTAAGTGCCCAGTGGTTTCCAGCGTTTAGTATGTCAGTAAATTTTTTACGCGCTTGACCAATAGTAGCGTAATAACGCCAGTCTTGTTTATTTGAAAAACTTGGAGCCCAACGAGCGGCCTCCCAGAGTGTATCAAGCTTTTCTGGCTCAATTTCTTTTTCTAAAAATGCGCGAACCGATTTACGCTGGTTTAGTTCTTTTAAAATTGGTTTGTCGGTATTCATTGGTTAGATATAAAATCAATTATTGGGAATTTTGACCGGAGAATTAATCTATTTTGATTGAAGTTTATCATAAATTAAAATTTCCTGCTGAAATGAGCAGAAAATTTTAATTCGGAAGCGGGAGGATTCGAACCTCCGATGCGGTTGCCCGCATGCCGCATTTCAAGTGCGGTGCCTTCAACCACTCAGCCACGCTTCCATACGGTTAGTAAGTTTTATTTTTAATGGCGGAAGGGGAGGGATTCGAACCCTCGGTACGGAGAAATACCGTACAACGGTTTAGCAAACCGTCGCTTTAGACCACTCAGCCACCCTTCCGTATTTTTAACTAACCTTGAGAATATCGCGAATTTGCTGTTTAAGCAATCTTTTACCCCCAGTTGTTTTTAGAATTTTTATAAGCTAGAGGGAGGCTTTTTTGTGAAGCTTAGTTTAGACATTGTAAGTGATTTCGTCAATGATTTATGGTCGTATTAATTCGTTGACCATGTACCTTGGTTGGAATATAATATAGCTATCAAATATATGGAGGAAAACAAGAAAGAAGTTTTATCCGAGGCAGAAGCTCCAATTGGCATAGCTCGTCATCTTTGGGTTATTCCCGAATATGATGTTCACGAACGAAGCAGAAACTGGTATTTATCTGTAGGAATAATGGGCATAGTTTTAATTGCTTTGGCTGTTTGGTATCAAAATTTTTTAGGGGCTATTTTAGTTTTATTGGTTGCTGTAATAATAGTTACGCGTAGTTATCGGGAGCCCATTCAATTAAGAGTGGCAATATACGATAATGGAATAATGATAGGCGAAGCTTTTTATCCTTACGGCGATCTTAAAAGTTTTTGGATTATTTATGAGCCACCCCATGTTAAAACTTTATATTTGGATTTTCAAAGTCAATGGCGACCTCGTTTACCCATTCCTTTTGGGGAAATGAGTCCATTAGATATACGAAATACATTACTAAAATATTTAGAAGAAGATTTAAGCAAGGAGTCGGAACCAACAAGCGATGCCTTGGCGAGATATTTTCGTCTTTAGTTATTCTTGCCTTTTTTATTACGATTAGGTATTGTTTGGCGATGGATTAAAGGTACGTTGTGGGTTCTGCGTCCCCGTAGCTCAGCTGGATAGAGCGTGAGCTTGCGGAGCTCAAGGTCGCAGGTTCGAACCCTGCCGGGGACGCAGAGATCACAACAAATAGCAGTAGACAACAATATAATCGGGAGATACGATAAACATATGACCATTAATACTCCCGTTACGGAAATTTCTGGGGTTGGTAAAGCCATCTCATTTTTTTTGTCACGTTTGGGTATTAAGACAGTTTTAGACCTTTTGTATCATTTTCCAATAAGTTATGAAGATTTTTCTAATGTTAGTTTAATTGCTAATGCCCAAAACGGAATAACCGTAACCTTACGGGGTAAAATTTTAGAACTCACAAGTAGAAAAAGTTGGCACAAAAGAGGCTTGTCTGTAACTGAAGCAATTTTTCAGGACAAGAGCGGAGCCATACCAATAGTTTGGTTTGGCCGTTATGTAGCAGTTAATGTTCCTAAAAATGTTGATATATATTTAATGGGAAGTGTTCAAGATTATCAAGGCAAGAGACAAATGGTAAATCCTTTGTGGGAGGTTGTTGCAACAAATCAAGTTTACGCTAAACGTTTAGTACCGATCTATTCTTTAACTTTAAAACTTACTCAATGGGTTGTTAGAAAAATTGTCAAAAATGCATTGGCTAATGTTCAACAGATAGAAGACTTTTATCCAGAAAGTTTTAGAGTTCAACAAAAAATAATTTCTCGAGATGAAGCCATAAGATTAATACATAATCCTAAGAATATTGCCGAATTATCTCAGGCGAGAAAACGTTTAGCTTTCGATGAGCTTTTTTTAATGCAACTCTCTCGGTTGTATAGTTTTGAGCAAAGAAAGAAATTTAAAGCGCCGGTTATTAAAATTTCTAATAGCAAAATTAAAGAAATTATTAGTCAGTTACCTTTTAGTTTGACCAAAGAACAGGGTATTGTTTTAGATGAAATTTTCGTTGATTTAAATAAAAATTACCCAATGCAGAGATTATTGCAAGGTGAAGTGGGGAGTGGTAAATCGGCCATTGCTTTTGTTACAACATTAACGGTGGTGTCTGTCGGATATCAAGTAATTTATTTAGCGCCAACTGAAGTTTTAGCGCGACAACAGTATGATTCTATTTTTAAATTGTTTAAAAAAATTGATGGGATACAAATAGCCCTACTTACTAGTTCGAGCGCTATTTTAAATCTTAAAGATTCAAGTAAACAAGCAATATTTAAAAACGTACAAAACGGGAAAATATCAATATTAATAGGTACTCACGTGATTTTAAACGATAAGATAAAAATAAAAAAACTTGGTTTGGTTGTTGTTGACGAACAGCATCGTTTTGGAGTTGATCAGCGTTTTCGGGCTCAAAAAAAATCAAACGGACAAGTCCCGCATCTTTTATCTATGACCGCCACCCCTATACCGCGAACAATGCAATTGGCTTTTTATGGAGATTTAGATGTTTCAACGCTCAAGACTATTCCGTACGGAGAACGTCAAGTTAAAACTGTTATTGTTCGGGCAGAACAGCGACAACAAATGGAAGAGCGTTTGCGCTTAAGGATACAGAGAGGGGAGCAAGCATATATTGTTTGTCCGTTAATTAATCCTTCTGATATTTTGGAAGTGCGGGCGGTTTCTGATGAGTACAAAAGGTTACAACATAAAGTTTTTCCGGAATTTAAGCTTGGTTTTTTACACGGTAAAATGAAAATAGAAGAGAAACATAAAGTTCTTAATGATTTCAAAATAGGAGGATTAAATATTTTAGTTTCAACGTCAGTGATAGAAGTTGGTATTGATGTGGCTAACGCGAATATTATGATCATTGAAGGCGCCGAACGATTTGGTTTGGCGCAATTACATCAATTGCGCGGACGAGTTGGTCGTCGTGGAAAAGAAGGATTTTGTTTATTGTTTATCGAGTCGTCATCGGTAAATAGTTTGGCGAGATTAAGAGTGTTTACTAAAATCAACAACGGTTTTGAATTAGCGGAGCAAGATTTAAAACTTCGCGGTCCGGGCGAATGGTTTGGGGTTCGTCAATCGGGTTTTACGGAATTTAAAATTGCAGATCTTAACGATGTTAATTTAATTAATGAAACAAAATTAGCAGCCATTTCTATTTTGCGGACTGATCCGGAATTAAAGTCTTACGATAAATTGCCCGAAATAATTAATAATATTACGCAAAAAGCGGTTCGAGCGTCTTAATTAAAATACAAAAGAAAAAGATTCTTCAACCGTACTCACTTGATGCTGGATTATTTTTGTGTTTTTTATTTCCTGAATCTGTTTCGGAATAATTATTTGTTCAAAACCAAGTCGTGAAGCGGTTTCTATTCTGTTTTCAATTCCCTCAACATTTCTTATTTCTCCCGCTAAACCAACTTCCCCAATGGTTATAAGATTTTTTGGAAGGGATTTATTTTTAAAAGCCGAAGCAATAGCTAGGGTTACGGGTAAATCTATGGCCGGTTCGTTGGCTTTTAGTCCGCCGGCAACATTTAAGTGAACGTCATAATATTGCATAGGTAAATTTAGACGTTTAGACAAAACAGCCAGCAAAAGTTGAAGTCGGTTTAAGTCAAAACCGGTAGATCGTCTTTGGGGGTAGCCAAAACGTGTTTTTGATACTAGTGCCTGCACTTCTATTAAGAACACGCGTGAGCCCTTAATAAGGGCCGTAACGGCGGTTCCTGGAACATCAAGGCGTTTATCGCTAAGAAAACTGGCCGAAGGGTTAGGTACTTCTTCCAGACCCGTCGCGACCATTTTCCAAACCCCGACCTCTTGAAGGCCGCCAAAGCGATTTTTGGCCGCTCGTAAAATTCGATATTGTCCATTTTCTCCGGTTTCAAAATACAGAACAGCATCAACTAAATGTTCCAAAACTTTCGGTCCGGCTACGCCTCCGTCTTTGGTAACGTGGCCAATTAATATAATTGGCGTGCTTGTAGTTTTAGCTAGCTCCATAAGCGCTTCGGTAGCGTTACGCAGTTCGCTTTGACGAGCGGTAGAAATTGCTCCGCCACTGTTTCTTATTGTTTGTAAGGAGTCAACAATTACAAGTTTAGGATGTTGACTATTAATTGCGTCAGTAATCGCATTAACCGTGGGTTCGCCAAGGTAGCGTAAGTTATTTGGAGATAAATTAAGACGATCAAGGCGATTTTTTAATTGCTCCGCCGACTCTTCACCAGATACATACAAAACAGGTTTTTCGTTTTGTTTTTCTTGAGCAATTATGCTTGCGGTTTGAAGAAGCAGGGTTGATTTGCCGACACCCGGGTCGCCACCAATTAAAACTAAAACTCCGAGTACTAGTCCGCCTCCCAGAACACGATCAAATTCTTTTGAGCCAGTGCTAAGGCGGTTATTATCTAAAGTTTTTCCAATCTTAGAAAAATCAATTATCGTAGCCGAAGATTGAGATGTCGATTTTGTAACTGTAACAATTTTTAAAGTATCCCATGCCCCGCACTCACGACATTTTCCTTCCCATTTGGGAAATTGGGCGTCACATTTAGAGCAAGAAAAAACTTCTTTGGATTTTAGCATTTAAAAATTAGTCTGATCCAGACCCAGAAACACTGAAGTGGTAGTGATCACCTTCGTTTTTACCGTAACCTGCTCCACATAGTTTGGTAGCTTTTTCATATATATCGTCATAGGGTATTGGTTTGCCGGTCGAATCAACTTCATTAATGTCTACACCATAAGAAAATCCAGAGTCATTTTTTGATTTTATGGGATGATTTCGACCTCCATAGTGAGTGGAGTATTGAGCGTGTTGACAATTTCCAGTACTTTCTGGTTGACTGAATTGTTCATTTGGATCCCAAGGTTGGCAAGTACCTTTAGCTATATTGTCATCTGATATACTATTTAAAGTTACTGGATAATAACCTTGCAGACAGGAAATTAAAGACGCCAATGCAGAACTAGCATCCTTTTTTTGTTCCATAACTCCGGGTTGTGCGGCAGTATTATAGTTTATTTTTTGGCAGCAACAGATATGTAATTTGTTTTGTTGATCTTCTTTTTTGCATGTACTTCCAGGTATAGTTCCAAATGGACATTCCGAATTAAGCTCATTGTACGTTGCATCTAGTGGGCGAGCTTTAGCCATAGCGCTATCTTCTGGTTCAGTCCAACGACAGTTACCCGCCGCGTTTAATTTTTTTACTTGATCTAAATCTATTTTTTTAACTATTGGTATATGAAGCGCGTTAAAAGTAACGAGTTTAGGATTTATTGTGTAAAGAACTACATAAGACCCCAGCATTAATACAAAGCCCACAACCGCCCCAGACGCATATTTTTGAGCGGTGCCAATTTGATTGGCGTTTCCTCCGGCAGTTAACCATATATAGCCCGCTATCATCAGCACTACAGCGGCGAGTATGCCAGCCGAGCTTACGGCAAGTACATAAATACTGGCAATATATTCGCCAATCCACGGGATATGTAAACAGGCAAAAGCTAGTCCTTCAGTTATTTCCGGACAAGTCTCGCTATTATTGTCTTGTTCAACATTCGAGAAATTTACTATTTTAAAAGAGATATCAGGTATTTTAAATCTAGGTTCTTCTAAATTAGGATCTTGTGCTTTTAAACCAAGCGGAGCACTAATAAGAATGGTAACGACTAGAAGAAAAAAAACTTTTTGTAAACGAAACATACTATTCGGGTAATTTTTTGTGTAAATCAATAGTTTGCTGAAGCTCTTCTTCGGAAACAAGACCGGATATTCTTTGGTCGTTAATGAATAAGTAGGGAGTTCCGTCCACTCCTAGAGCGTAGCCATCCTGAACATTTTGTAATATTTGGGTGGTACTTTTAGGATCATCTAAGCAACTAGCAAAGGCGTTCGGTTTTAGCTTTAGGTTTTGCGCCAATTTAAGATAGGTTGTTCTGTTTAAGTTGTCTTGTGATTGAAATAGTAAATCGTGGTATTCCCAAAACTTTCCCTGTTCTCCAGCGCAATAAGCGGCCACATGAGCGGCGCCGGCAGTTTCATGAAGAGAAGTAATAGGAAAATCTTTCCAGACAATATTTACTACGTCTGGGTTTTTGTTAATTAGTTTTTTTAAGTTAACAGCCATCACTTGGCAATAAGGACAGGCAAAATCAGAAAATTCAAAAATCGTAACCGGAGCATTTGGATTTCCATAAAGATAATCTTTTTTGTGAATATCTGGTTTTGTTATTTGCCCCGAATCTACGGTCGTAATTAGAGGATTTTGTGTTTCAATAAATTTTCGCGTATCTCCGGTATTTTGTGGTATGGCAAGTTTAAAAAAGATAACAGACATTAATATAACTCCACCCACCGCTAGCAACACTACACCAAATATTGGAATAAAAGTTTGATTAATTTGTTTTTTCATAGGGCAATTTTGTAGATTTTATTTGTTGTTTTGTCGGTTATAAATAGCCATTGGCCGTCTTTGGTAATGTTTAGTTTTTGGGCGGTAATATTTATTGAGGGTATGGCGAGAATTGATTTTGCACCCGTTTCTAAATTGATGTTGTAAAGCGTGTCAGGTGTGGTATTGGCAACGTCTGGAGCTAAGCCGCTACCTTCTTGGAGTTCGTTTGGTACGGCGCAAATGAGACGGCTGTTACTGGCAAATGTGCATTTGTCGGCCCAGGTATTTAAGCCCAGACTATGTCTGTTTGCCCCAATGTTGTCTCCAGCCGCTCCAGCAATCCATAGTAAAGGAAGGTATCCACTATTCGCGGAGGAGGCGCTGTATAGCAACTGTTGTCCGCTTGGCGTCCATTGCGCCCTTACGCCTAATCCCGGCGCAACCATTGACTTAAAGTTTTCTTTTTCAAGGCCGATAAAAAATATTTCTTGACTGTCGGCTCCGGCCGCTTCTTTTTGATAAGCTATCATTTGTTTATTGGGTGACCAATCTACAGTTACCGTATGGGCGTTGTTGCCAAGGTTGGCTATAGCTCGAGAGCCACTGCCATCAACGTTTGCAATAGCCAGCCAGCGGTTTTCCGGATCAAGACCGATACTTTCAAAGGCCAATTGTTTGCCGTCCGGGTTAAACGAAAAATCTTGCCAATGTTTTGGAAGTGTTTTTTGTTTCTTAGCATCAAAATCGTAAATAATATTTGATCCATCCGGATACTCAAGGACTGCCAAATTTTGGTTGGGGGACCAAACAGCATTTTGAACATTATGAAAAACAGAGTCGCTTAAGGGTTCAATTGTTCCATCGTTAGTTATGCGATTGAATGTACCGTTTGATGGTTGATAGTAAAAAACGCTTTGTCCGTCCGGACTTATATTTGAAAAAGCTGTTTGATCAGTAACAACCGGAGTAGTTTCTGTTAAACCTCCATTGGCGCGAGGAGAAGGAATGCTTTCTGGAAGTTTTTCCGACGGTAAAACTTCCGTGCCTGTCCCGCTAGGAATTACATTTGGTGTTCCTGTTCCGGAGGTCGGTAAACCGCCACCCGGTCCCGACGGGGGAGTTACTGTTGGTTCCCCGTCTGAAGGTATGCCAAAAGACATTTTATATATGGCGTAACCTAAAGCAATAACAATTAAAACGAAGCCAACAATAAGAAGTGACCGCTTGGAAAATATTTTATTCATAATTTTTATGATAATATCCAGCGTTTGGCATTGCGTTGGAGGGTAAAAACTTTGGGCGAATTTGAACGGCGACGTAATAATTTTGTAGCTAATTCATTTTCAATAACGGACTGCAGGGTTCGTTGAAGTTCTCTGGCACCCCCCTCATTGTTTGTAACTTCATTGAGAAGATAATTTTTTGCTTCACTATTAATTGTTACCTCGATATTTCTGTTTAATAACCTTTCGTTAAGCATAATTATTTCTCTAATAAGTATGGCCTCCAAGTTGTCCCGTGTCAAAGGTGTTAACGGTAAAATGGCATCAAACCTTTGTCTAAGTTCAGCCGGGAAAAGATTATTAACCGAGTCAACTAAGCGTTTTCCGACTTCTTCATTAACTTCTTTGTTTGCTCCCGAGCCAAACCCCAAAATATTGGATTCAAAGTTAGTTGGGTTAGCCGTAGCAACAATAATGGTTTGTTTAAAGTTAATTAGCCGGCCAGTGGCATCACGAAGAGACCCTTCGCCCAAGATTTGCAGTAAAATTTGATAAACATCGCGATGCGCTCGATCAAGCTCGTCAAAAAGTATTACTTGATATGGTCGTCGCCTTATTTGCTCGGTTAGGAGACCGCTTTCTTTATAACCAACATATCCAGCTGGCGCGCCGATAAGTTTTGAAACGGTGAATCCTTCAGAAAATTCGGTCATATCAAAACGCAAAAGCGCCGTTTCGTCGCCAAATAATATTTTCGCTAAAGATTTAGCCAAACTAGTTTTACCCACACCAGACGGTCCGACAAGTAAAAACGAGGCCAATGGTCGCCGGCGATCAGATAGACCTAGTCGTGAACGACGTATTGTTTCGGATACTGTTTTGATAACATTTTCTTGTCCTATAAAATGTTTTGCCAAATCGGTGTGAAGATTTTTTAATTGTGTTTGTTCGCTTGTGACAAGCTCGGTTATGGGAACCTTGGTCCAGCTGGTTAAGATTTCGGCAATATGGTTTTGATCAACTGCTGGTCTGTTAAATACTTTTTTTTGTATCTCAGCTTCAATTTCAAGACGATGGATTTTGTGATTGACTGCTTCTTTTTTCCAATGTATTGCCTCTTCAAATTTTTCTTTTCGCGTGGCGTCTTCTTTTCGTCTAATAGCCAATTTTTCGGCTGATTGCAATTCTTTAATTCGTGTAAGTTCTATTGGTACCGGTGTTTTCATTTTTACACGAGCGGCGGCTTCATCGATCAGGTCGATAGCTTTGTCTGGCAAAAATCTGTCTGGTAAATATCGTTCACTTAATAATATAGAAGCGTCAAGCGCCTTTTCTTCAAGAGTTACACCGTGGTGATTTTCGTAGTTAGCTTTTAGGCCATTTAATATTTGTTTTGTTTCATTTGGGGTTGGCTCGTCTACAAGAATAGGCTGGAAGCGTCGTTCTAATGCCCCGTCTGATTCAATATGTTGTCTGTATTCGGCTATCGTAGTTGCGCCAATACATCTAATTTCACCTCTGGCCAAAGCAGGTTTTAAAAGATTGGCCGCGTCAATCGAACCACTAGCCGAACCGGCGCCGACAATGGTGTGCAGTTCGTCAATAAAAACAATAACATCTTCAGATTTTTTTAATTCCTCAATAAGTTGACGCATACGATTTTCAAATTCTCCTCTAAACATTGTGCCCGCTACTAATGAGCCAACATCAAGAGCTAAAATTTTTTTTCCTTCTAAGGCGGTCGGTACTTTGCCCTGAACAATGCGTCTCGCTAAACCTTCCACAATGGCGGTTTTTCCTACACCAGGATCGCCCAAAAGAACAGGATTGTTTTTGGTTCGTCGAGTTAGTATTTGCATTAACCTTTCAATTTCTCGTTCCCGACCAATTACAGGATCCAATTGAAGCGCGTATTCTGGGTTGGTTAAATGCGTGCCAAAAGTTTTTGCTAAATTAGGCAAATCGTCATTAGCGTAATCTTCATCGTTAACGTTGTCTCGCATTTCGGTAAAAGTTTCTGTTAGCTCGGGTAACTTTGAACCGCTTTTTAAAATGATTTCAAGTTGTTCTTTAACTTTTGAAGTTTCCCAATTTTTTGTTTTTCCATAGCTTAGAAGTTCTAAACTTGGTTTTTTTAAAATTGCTTGGAGCAAGTGTTCGGTTCCAATATAAGAGTGGGCAGATTTATGCGCCAAAAGGGCTGCATCGAGCAGTCTTTCTTGAGCAATTAGAGAAAGTTTAACCTTGCCTGTTCCACTGGGCAGGTTGCTTAATAAAAATTGTTCCAACTCGTTTACGTCAAGGCTACCTTTAATTAATAATTCCGAAGCTAGGGCGCCTTCTGTTTTAGCTAAAGCGACAAGTATATGTCCGGGTTCTATAACAGAATTATTCCAGTCTTGAGCTAACAAGCCAGCTTGCTTTAGGGCCGAATTTAAATGATCACTAAATTTAGATTTTAATAGGTCCATTTTTTTCATAAGTATTCAGAGGTGTTATTTAATCAGTTTGTTTATCTTCTCGAGGAAGAGGAAACAGAGAGTTAGTAGTAAATTTTTAAGCTTGAAAACGTTTTGTTGATTCTCGTACTTTGTGGTATAATTTTGGCACAAAATAATGAGGGGATAGTCGTTAGTAGGGTAAAGTATACAATGTAAGATACCCTTCAGTCAAAAAATTAAAATATTAAAAAACAAACAATTTAACGATGGCAAATCCAAAATGGAGTTATTTAGGTATTGATATTGGCACGGCAAGTATTAAACTGGTTGAGCTTGCTGACTCTTCTGGTGTTCCTGAACTTGCTACTTATGGTTTAGCCGAATTTCCTTTAGATAGTAAGGGTCGTTCGGCAAAAATTTCACCCGATGAAATTGCGGCCACAATTCGCGAACTGGTAAAACAGTCAAAGGTGAGAACAAAAAAAACGTATAGCGCCTTACCGAGTCACGAAATTTTTACATCCATTCTTAGTTTTCCTATTTTAAAAAAGAAAGAGCTTCAGGAAGCCATTCGACGCGAAGCTGAAAGCGTTTTGCCGTTGCCAATCGATCAGATGGTTTTAGACCCGCAAGTTTTGGAAGAATCTAGCGCCAAGGGAGAAACCCGCATTCTTTTGGTAGCCGCGCCAAAAAGTGTCGTTAGTAATTACGATATTATTTTTAAAAAAGCCGGACTTAACCTTTTGGGTTTAGAAACAGAAGGGTTTGCGCTTATCAGATCTTTGGTAGGGAAGGATCCTTCTTCAATGGTAGTAGTTGATTTTGGCGCTTCGGCAACAGATATTATTGTTATTGATAAAACTATTCCTTTTATGAGTCGTAGCATTAATGTTGGTGGTTCGGATATAACCGCCGCCTTTGTTCATAGGTTGGGTATTTCGGCCGAAGAAGTGGAGCAATTAAAACGAGACACCGGACTCAATGGAAGCAATTCAACAATAGTTAATATGGATGTATTTACGGTTGCTTTAACACCAATGATAAACGAAATTCGACATACTATTTCTAGTTTTCAACAACAAACTGGTGGACGAGTTGAAAAAATTATTTTAACCGGAGGCTCGGCAACATTATCGGGGTTAACAGATTATATTGCCGGAATTTTTAAGGTGCGAGTCTATATTGGCGATCCTTGGGCGAGAGTTAGGTATCCAATAGAGTTAAAAGGAATTTTGAGTGAAACCGCCGGTCGTTATGGTGTAGCCATAGGACTCGCCATGAGAACAATTAAATAAAAAATGGACATTAATTTATTACCGGAAAAAGATCGTAGGCGGGACGAAGAAGAAAGACAAGCTGCTTCTCGGCATTATTTTGAAACACCAATGACGAATCCTGATTCCGGCGACGGTAAAGATATTGATTCTGTATTAAAGGAAACAAAAGTTCCGAACGAGGCAATTCCAAAAAAAGACGTTGAACCAGTAGCACCTTCAGATATTAAAATAGAAATTAGACCAGATCAAACAAAAAAAGATTTATTGTCGCCCATTGTCAGCCTGCCTAAAAAAGTTAGTCGCCCGAATTTTTTGTTGAATTTAAGCCGTAGTATAATTAGTTTGTTCAAACGAAAGAAAATTATAGTTTCAACAACACCACCCGCCCCTATTGTGCCACCAGTTGTTCCTAAACCTTTTGTTCCGATTAAAAAACAACTTTCGCCCATAGTTAAGCATGAAAAAAGAACAATATATAAACTTTTTAAAGCTCATGAAATTTGGTATTTGTTGATTGCTTGGTTGATAATAGTATCCATTCTTTGTGGTTTTGTGGTGGGAATTTCTTTAATAAGTTATTTAAAGGCGCCAACGCAACAGACAAATATTAATCAATCTGTAGTTGAAGGATACGAAAAGAAAATATCCATATTGCGAGACGAAGTTCGTTTGGCTCAATTGCAACTAATTGAAACCGCTTTAACAAATTATTGGCGCGAAAATGAAGCAAGATATCCGGCCGGTGAACTTATAGATATTGGAGGCGACGGAGCATTTTGTTTGGCGATAACCGGATGGGTCGCTAGAGATAAATGTATTATTCCAAAGAGCCCATTTGAAAACAGAATATATCTTGAATCTGCACCGCAAGATCCTGGTGGTGGTTCTTATCGTTACTCTGCTCAAAATAACGGAACAGATTATATTATTGATTTTGTTTTAGAAGAGGGCGCTGGTCAATTTAGCGCCGGAACGCATCAAATTTCGAGCGCTCATCGCGTCAATTTTTAACTCAAAAGTATGGTTTCATCTAGCGATACCAAAATAAAAGTTCTTATTATTGAGGACGATGAAGCCGTGCTGGAAATGTATAGTCAGCAATTAGTAATGGATGGTTTTAATATTATTAAGGCTGTGGACGGGACATCGGGCCTGTCAAAGGCAATTATAGAACAGCCCGATATTATACTTTTGGATATAATTATTCCAGAATTAGACGGTTTTGAGGTTTTGCATCGGTTAAAATCTAACGTTAAAACATTAAATATTCCGGTGGTGTTATTGAGCAACTTAAGCCAACCAGAACAAATCGCTCAAGGTCGTTTATTGGGTGCAAAGGACTATTTGGTTAAATCAAATGTTGTTCCATCAAAACTTGTGCAGAAAATAAAAGAGTTTTTAGTGTAGGGGATTATTGTTGTTGTTATTTCTTTGTGATATAATAAATTTAACTGTTAATAAGTTTTCATGACAAATATACTTACAACGAAAGGGGGTGAGCACATATGATAAAACGAAAAGGTTTTACACTCATTGAACTTTTGGTTGTTATCGCAATTATAGCGTTGCTCTCAACCTTAGCCGTTGTAGCGTTGAATAATGCTCGTGAAAAATCTCGAGACGCCAAGCGTGTTTCAGATGTTAAACAGGTTCAAACAGCATTAGAACTTTACTTTGCCGACCAGACCGCATATCCAACAGCCTCTGTTGAATTGGGTTCGGCTAACGCAGTTTGTTTGAGTTCCACTAACGGTTTAGCGGCTGGTTGCGCCGGTACAACGTATATGGGACAAGTTCCTTCAGACCCAGTAGCAGACGGCGCTTATGATTACGATTCAGCTGGAGACACTTACACTATTCATTTTACTCTTGAAGGTACGACAGGTTCTTTGTCTGATATAGACGCCAACGGTACTATTGATTGTACCGCTACTCCAGCCGGAGTTTCTTGCGACTAGTTGCTTGTTTGCTTTGTATTTTAAAAGCACCCCGCAAGGGGTGCTTTTATTTGGCGAAGATTCGGCTTGCTGATAGAATATAGCTATGATTTACGAAGTAATATTGTTTGAAATTTTGGGTTTGTTTGTTGGTAGTTTTTTAAATGTTTTAATTCTCCGTCTAAAAAGCGGTGAGCAATTTATAACCGGACGGTCTTACTGTCCAAATTGTCGGGCTGTTCTTAAAACCTTCGATTTAATACCTGTTGTAAGTTTTATTTTACTTCACGGTAAATGCCGATCCTGCCGTTCGGCAATTTCTTGGCAGTATCCAACAGTTGAACTTGTTACCGCATTTGCTTTTGTGTCGGTTTTTTTATTACACGCGCCGTTGTCTTTAGGTATAGTTAGTAATGTTTTATTTTTTAGGGATATAGTTTTTGTTTGCGGAGCAATTGTTCTTTTTGTTTTGGATTATCGCTGGTACATTGTTCCGGATCAAGTAACGGTTTTTTTGACCATTTTTCTTTTTGTTTTAAATGTTTTCTTGGGTTTTAAATTATCGATTTTATTTTTAGGGGTTTTGGTTGGCGCCGGTTTTTATTTTTGTTTATTTGCGTTATCTAAAGGACGCTGGGTTGGAGCGGGTGATATTTATATTGGAGCAGTTCTTGGAGCAATGTTTGGTTGGCCTATGATTTTAGCCGTGCTTTATGTTGCTTATTTAATTGGAGGAGTTTCCGCGACATTTTTGTTAGTTACGGGAAAGAAAAACAAAGGTGGCGTTTTGCCAATGGGAACATTTTTGTTTATCGGAGCGTTGTTTGTATTATTTTTTCAAAATAAAGTTGCGTATTTTTTTTCGTTGCTTCTTTAATATAATAAATTATTGCCGTGGCGTCAGTTGTTTTGGCTTGATATACTGAATATATGAAAATGTTAAATAAAACTGAAGCCAAAGAAAGAATAGAAAAATTACGATCCGAAATTGAGCATTATCGGTACCTGCAGCACGTTTTGGATAAGCAAGAAATAAGCGAAGCCGCGCTCGATTCGTTAAAGCATGAGCTGGTGGTACTGGAAGAGCAGTGGCCGGATTTATTAACCCCAAATTCACCCTCGCAAAGAATAGCCGGTAAACCCTTAAAGGAGTTTAAAAAAATTAAACATAGCGTACCGCAATGGTCTTTTAATGATGCTTTTAGCGAAGAAGAAATAAAAGCGTTTGACGCTCGCGTTAGAAAATTTCTTAATACCAGCGGTTTTGTTGTTTATAGCAGTGAACTAAAAATTGACGGATTACACGTTGTTTTAACCTACAAAAAAGGAGAACTGCAATACGGCGCGACTCGTGGCGACGGCAAGGTTGGGGAAGATATAACTTTGAATCTCAAAACCATAAATAGTCTGCCGTTAATTTTGCGTGAACCGGTTGATATAGTTGTTGAAGGAGAAGTTTATTTGGCGCGTTCAACGTTTGAAAAGTTAAA
>Ga0172368_10002689_pt1 | contig 22300 bp, 17 predicted proteins | sample Lak11m_FD_114540 | JGI IMG/M metagenome (GOLD analysis project Ga0172368, IMG submission 114540) | Freshwater microbial communities from Kabuno Bay, South-Kivu, Congo - kab_022012_11m | ecosystem: Environmental > Aquatic > Freshwater > Lake | place: Democratic Republic of the Congo: South-Kivu...
CTTCATCCTTCAGTCTTCATCCTTCAGTCTTCATCCTTCATCCCGATGCCCCGAGTGCGACAAGTCCTTCCTTTCGACACGGTGTCGCGCGAAACGCTGCTGCGCACCCGCATCTTCGACCTGGAGCGGGTGGCGCGGCGCTCGGCGAACACGGGGCAGACGACCGACTACGTGAACCTGGCCGCGCCCGACTGGGTCAACGTGGTTGCGGTGACGCGCGGGGGCGACCTCGTGCTGGTGCGCCAGGAGCGCCACGGCGTGTGCGCCATGTCCCTGGAGATTCCGGGCGGCATGGTCGACCCGGGCGAGACTCCCGCACAGGCGGCGCTGCGGGAGCTGCGGGAGGAAACGGGCTACGTCGGAACACAGGCCGTGGCGCTGGGATGGGTGCACCCGAACCCGGCGATCATGAGCAACCGCTGTCATCTCTTCTACGCGCCCGACGTGGAGCTTCTGCACGAGCCCGAACCGGACGGACGCGAGGAAATCGAAGTCTCGACCGTGCCCCTGGCGAAGGTGCGCGGGATGGTCGCGTCGGGCGAAATCACCCATTCGCTCGTCATCTGCGCCCTGTATCTGCACGAAATCCGCACGGGGACCGGCTGACCACAGGAGCCGCGATGCGCCATGCCGGACTTCCGAAGGAGGTCGCCGCCGCGTTCCTGCTGACCGCGGGGAGCGCGGCGCCCGCGCTCGTCGCCGTTCTGCCCGGACCCGAGTGGACCGAGGCGAATCGCACCGCCGAGTTCGTGATATTCTATCGAGATGATGAAAAGCTGCAGGCGCGGCAAATCCAGGCGGTCACGGAGATCGACGCGACGCCCGAGCGCGTGTTCGCGGTGCTCACCGACTACGAGCACCTGACCGAGTACATGCCGTTCACGAAGGAGAACACGGTCCTGGAACGGCGCGGCGAGGGGGACCTGATCATCTACCAGTACCTGTCGCTGCCCGTGGTCTCCGATCGGGACTACGTGATGCACACGACGCACTCGCGCGGCCCTGCAGGCGAGCTGCGCGTGACCTGGGACGCGATTCCGGGGGTGCGCCCGCCGCGCGACGGCGTCGTGCGCGTGCTGCTCAACCGCGGCGGGTGGGTGCTGGAGCCGCTCGCGGACGGGAAACGCACGCGAGCCACCTACCGACTGGTCACCTCGCCGGGCGGGTCGATTCCGCGGTTCGCGGCGAATCTCTCGAACACGCGGGCCGTGCCGGCGCTCGTCGACGCGGTGCGGAGGCGATCGCTCGACCCGAAGTGGCGGCCGTAGGGGGCGAAGATCGGCTCTTCGCTGTCGAGCATGGGGAAGCGCCCGAAGCCGCAGGAGCGGGTAGGACGGGCGTGCCGTTCCCGGCGGCTTTGCCCTCGGCACGAGCAGGGCAGACCCGCCGGGAACGAACGCCCGTCGGGCAGATGCGCCCGGCCGGGAGGCCCTCCGGTTTGGACCGACATCTGTCGCCGGACCGGCGTCCCGTGGTTCGGCAGGCTCACCATGAGCGACGCGCCGCGTCACGGCAGAGCCAGAATCGACCCCATTGCTGCGGCGCACGACGGGCACGCCGTTCCCACCGGCCGCAGCTACCCTGCGTGCGTCCATGACAAACAGCGAGGAGCCCGAAAACCCGGCTTTCCGGGTATTTCCGAGAGCCGAACGCCGAAGGCCGGCTCCTACGCCATCGCGGCGAAGCGCTTCCACGTCTCCGGCGAGAGCTTCGCCGCCCGCCCCGCGACGGCCGCCGCGTCCAGCGTCTTCAGTTCCTTGTGCAGCATCAGCACGCGCCCGTCCACGATCGTCGTGTCGATCGGCTCTGCCGCCACGCCGAACAGCAGGTGCCCCAGCACGTTGCCGGGGTGAATCGGCGTGAACGGGAGGTGATCGCTCACGACAATGTCGGCGGGCGCGCCGACCTCGATGCGCCCCAGCTTCCGGCCGAAGAACTTCGTCGCTATCTGCGGATTCGTCTTCACGAGCGCACCCGCGATCTCCATGAAGCCCACGCGCGGGTCCTTGTGCTGGTGATGGCGCAGCCAAAGGCCCGCCCGCGCCTCCTCGCGCATGTCGCTGGTCATTCCGTCGGTGCCCAGCCCCACGCGGATGCCCTTCGCGATCATGTCCAGGATGCGCGCCGCCCCGACCGCGTTGTTCATGTTCGACTGCGGGTTGTGTACGACGATCGTGTCCGTCTCGCGCAGCAGCTCGATCTCGGCGTCGTCCACGTGGATGCAGTGTACCGCCATCGTGGAGGGCCCGAGGCCTCCGGCTTCCTTCAGCCGCGCCACGACGCGCCGGCCGTGCTTCGCGACGCTGTCGTCCTCGTCCGAGACGTCCTCGGCGACGTGGACGTGCAGGCCCGTGGCGAACTCCTTCGCGAGCGCGACGCAGCGCTCCAGCGTCTTCGGTCCGATGGTCATGCCTGCGTGCATGCCGACGAGCCCGTGCAGGCGGCCGCTGCGGTCGGCGCGCACGCGCTCCAGCCACGCCCGGCTCTCCGCGATGCCGTCGTCGGTGCCCTTCTGCCCGTTGCGGTCCGTGACCTCGTAGCACAGCGACGCGCGCAGGCCGCTGCGCAGCACCGCGTCGCCGATGACGTCCAGGCTGCCGCGGATGGCGTTCGGGCTGGCGTGGTGGTCCAGCAGCGTCGTGGTGCCGGCGCGGATGGCGCGCACCAGCGGGATGAGCGCCGAGAGCTCGACGTCCTCGGGGCTCAGCGCGCGGTCGAGCTTCCACCACAGCTTCTGCAGGATCTCGGGGAAATTCGCGGCCGGCTCGGCGCTGATGCCGCACGCGAACGTGCTGTAGAGGTGGTGGTGCGCGCAGATGAAGCCCGGCAGGACGGTGCGCCCGCCCGCGTCCAGGAACTCGGCGTCCGGGAACGACGCGCGCAGCTCGGCGGTGCGCCCGATTTCGCGCACCAGTCCGCCCTCGACGAGAACGGCGCCGTCGGCGACCACGCGGTTGTCGTCGCCCAGCGTCAGCACCGTGCCGTTGCCCACCAGCCTGCGATCCGTGCCTGCCATGCGTCGCTCCTCGTTCCCGTGCGGGAAGGTGCGGAGCATCGGGCCGGGCCGACCGGGCGTCAAGCGCGACCTTCGCGATATTGAATGTAGCGGCGGACCGTGCGGCCGGCGCCGGCGCGCTCTTGCGCCGCGCGGGGCGATCTGGAATGACTCCGCGCGGGGAAGGAGGGAGCACGCATGAGCGACCCCGCGTCCGGCCCGCCGGGCTTCTGGAGACGACGCATCGAGCAGGCGCGCGAGTCGCACCTCGCCGACGCGCTGCCGGCGCTCGCCGTCTTCTGCGCCGTGTGTGCGGTCTTTCTCGACTTCGTCCCGATGTGGGACGGGCGCATCTACTTCGACTGCCTGCAGAAAGCGGTGACGGGCGCACCGGACGCGTCGTGGGACTGCGCGGGCCATCCGACCGCCGCGTACATGCGCATCCTCGGGCTGGCCCTGCACCTCGCCCCCGACTCGTATGCGCCGGTGGTGGCGGCGAACGCGGTGCTGGGGTGCGTCGCGATCGTCGCGTTCCTGCGGCTGGCGCGACGGCTGCTGCCCGGTGCCGGGCACCGCTGGAGCACCGCCGCGGCGACCTTCGCGTTCGCCGTCCATCCGGTCTTCCTCGCGAGCGCGGTGCAGCTCTCCCCGGACTACGGCGTCGCGGTCTTCACGCTGCCGGCGACGCTCGCGCTGGTGGACGGCAGGCTCCTGGCGTCGGCGCTCTGGAGCCTGCCCGCCGTTTTCTCCAAGGAATCCGGGGTGTTGCTGCAGGTGCTCGGCGCGCTGCTGTACCTCGTCTTCTTCGTCGGACGCCGGCCGGGGCCGTGGCGCGACAAGCTGCACGGGCTGGCGCGGGCATGGCCGCTCGCGCTGCCGGCCGCGGCGTACGCACTGAGGCTGCTGTTCGGCGGCGCCGTGCCGCAGGAGACGGCGCTCGCGTCGAGCTTCGGCCAGGTCTCGCTGGTGCGTCAGTTCCTGAGCGTCAGCTTCCTGGACAACCTGCTGCCGGCCGCACTGCTGAGCATCCTGGTGCTGAACTGGATGTGGCTCGTGTCGCTGCCGATTGCGGCGCAGATGCTGCGCGCGACGGGACGCTTCGTGGTCGGCGCAGCCGCGCCCGCGACTTCCTCGTCCCCGGCGCCCGCCGCCGACGCTTTTCTCACGTGGATCTTCGCCGGGACGCTGTTCGTGCTCACGCGCTATCGCACGTTCGACAACGTCCGGTACTTCCTGCCGGTGCTCGCGCCGCTGATGCTGGTGTCGACGCGAAGCCTGGTGGCGCTGGTGCCATGGGGACGGCTGCGCACCGGTGTGCTTGCCTGCACCGCCGTCCTTCTGCTCGCATCCGGGTTCCGCGCGTCGGATCCGGTGACGACGCGGGCCTTCGGCACCTTCGACTTCGGCATCCGCCCGATGCTGCGCATGACGTCGATCACGCGCGAATGCTGCGGATTCGGACGCGATCAGCTCGTGTACAACCTGGAGTTCGCGAAGCTGCACTATCTGACGAGCGACGCCCTGCAGGCGCTTCCGCTCGACGGCACGCCGCTCGCCTGCCACTCGCTGGCGAACTTCTTCCTCGTGGGCCCTCTGGACCCGGCGACGCACCGGCGCAGCGTGCGGCGCGACGCTCTGCCGGAGCCCCGATGGATCTCGTGGCCGGCGCTCGCCCGCGCCGGCACCCTGCCGCCGCGCGTGCGCCTGTTCGACTTCCCGAACTTCGAGCCGAACGAGAACGCGGCGTGGCTCTCGCGCTACGAGATCGCCGAACGCCATCTGTTCGAGCGCGACGGATATGCGCTCGAAGTCCTCGATCTGGCGCTGCCCGCGCAGACGCCGGCCGCAGGGCAGGCGGGGGAAACGCCGCGATAGCGGGCCCCGGTCGTGAAGCCGCTTGCCGCCCCCCGGTTTTCGGCTGCCCGCAGCAAGGAGCCCGGCACGGACGTGCCGGGGCACGGCACTGCCGCCGGCCGAATCGCTCGGCGGGGCGCGAGCGGGGCGCCGGGTCGAAACGTCGCCTGCACCGGCGAGTCCGACGGCTGCCTCATGCCCCGGCACTTCCGTGCCGGGCTTCTTTGCAGCCGTTTCCCAACGGATTGGAGAAAACCGGGGGCGGCAAGCCGGCCGCCGGTTCGTCCCTGCTGTCGCACGCCGCCCTACCCCGCCAGGAAGAACCGCTCCGCCACGCGCTTGCGCGCGTCCTCCGGGAGCCAGAGCGCGAACCCCGGCGCGGGCTGGCCTCCGTCCTGCGCCAGCGCCCCGAGCCCGTTGCCGCTCGCCGCCAGCAGCGCCTCCGCCGTCTGGTCGATCCACGCCCGCGCCAGCTTGCCCGACATCAGGTTCTTCAGCGCCGTCTTCGGATGCGCCACCCGCACCTTCATCAGCCACCCGGCGCCGTACGGATCCTGCGCCACGCTCCCCGGCGCCTTCACCGCCTCCGGATTCACCTCCAGCACCTCGCCGTCCACCGGTGAAACCATGTCCACCGCGACCGGCCCGTTCTCCACGTGCCAGCCCCTGCCTCCCGCCACCAGCGCAGCGCCCGGAATCGGAAGGTCCAGCTTCGCCGGCGGCCCCACGAATTTGCCCGCGAAGTCGTCCATCCCCACGCGCACGACGCCTTCGCCGTCCGCCAGCGCCCAGGCATGCCCCGGGTGGAACGAGAAGCCTTCCGGCAGGTCGAACCACCCCAGCCCCGCCGGCGCCGCCGCCCGCGCCCGCCGCGCCTTCGGCCCCAGCAGGAACACGAACGGCACCAGCAGCGCCAGATACCCTATGACGAGAATGTACTCGACGCCCTTGGTCGCGAAGATGTCCACGATTCCGGTTTCCATTCGAGCCTCCTAGCCCGCGCGCCGGACGGCGTGCAGCGGCAGCACCTGCGCCGATTCCGTCTTCTCTTCCTGCGCCGGCCCCAGCACCGGCATCCGCTCCACCACCCAGCGGAACGCCCAGAGTTCCGCGGAGATGACGCCCAGCGTCACGACCACTTCCTGCCACGCCGGCACGTAGCGCACCGCCGCGTACCACTTGAACGCGATGACCGAGATGTTCAGGCGATCCAGGATGATTCCAAGGAGCGCCAGCACCGACGCAGCTTTCACGAAGTTCAGGTTGCGCCTGCGCGCGCCGGCCGCGTAGAGGACCATCGGGACGACCACCATCGCGATTTCAAGCGCCCACCAGGCTCCCCAGCCGCCTTTGAGGTATTGCGCCTTGTGCCCGTGCACGAAGGACAATGCGAGGAGCGCCAGGTACACGAACATCGCGCCCGCCGCCGCGCGGGAGAGGCCGATCAGAATCCGGTCGTGATTGGCGCGGAGGTCCGAGCCGACCCGGTGGTGGAACACCTTGTGCGTGATGGAGCCTTCCAGCACGACCATCGAGATGCCCGCGAACACGCTCGACGAGACGAAGAGAATCGGGATGAACTCCGAGTACCACAGCGGGTGGATCTTCGGCTTCGCCATGAGGAACAGCGCCCCGAGTCCCGACTGGTGCAGCAAGGACAGCGTGATGCCGAAGATGACCGCGCCCGTCGTCAGGCCCGCGAGAATCCTGCGCGCGCGCTCGGTGCCGAGCCATTCCGCGACGGCGGGCGAGAACTCGACGGCCTGCGCCATCATGTAGAGGAGGAAATGCCAGGCAACCAGGAACAGCACCGAGGACACTCCGAAGCCGTTGCCGATGATCGGGTTCACGATGTGCCACGGACGCCCCAGGTCCAGCACCAGCGCGCCGGCGTAGAACATGTACGCGAGGAATCCGTTGAGCACCGTGGCACGCACGATCGGATGGTATTTGCGGACGTTGAGCACGTACACGACGAACGTCAGCACGTACGCGCCGCCGGCGAACGCGACGCCCGTGACGACGTCGAAGCCGATCCAGATGCCCCACGGGTAGTCCTGCGAGAGGTTGGTCACCGCGCCCAGGCCCTTCCAGAAGCGCAGGACCAGAATGCCCGCGGTCACCAGCATGACGAGCACGGTCGTTACATTGAATACCGTGAAGTACGGCGGGCGGGGCTTCAGCTCGCTCAGGACGAACGACACGAGGCCCGGACGCTTCTCTTCGGCGGTCGCGTTCATGGCTATTCCCCGTCCGCGGCGTCGTTGGCCGCAGCGTCTTCGTGCTTCGTGAGCCGGCTGAAGCCCAGGAGCATCGCGGGCACCACCGAAATGACCGCCGGCACCGAGTAGAGGAACTCCTTCGTGTACTCGCCGTAGGCGATCTTCCCCAGATCCGTGCGCATGCCGAGGTTTTCGAAGGGTATCGCCGACAGGTACAGGTACGAGGTGCCGCCCGCCTCGTGCTCGCCGTAGACGTGCGCGACGTACTTGTCGGGCTCCGCGTCGATGCGGCGCCACGCGGTGCGGACGAGCTCGCCGCGCTTGCCGAACGTCAGGGCCTCGGCCGGGCAGTTCTCCACGCACGCGGGAATGCCGCCCGCCTCCTGGCGCTCCAGGCACATGCGGCACTTGAGGATGCGCGGGTTGGGGCTGTCGTACTCGAACGTCGGCACGTCGAACGGGCACGAGAGCATGCAGTATCGGCAGCCCATGCACTTGTCGCCGTCCCACACGACGGCCCCGCGCGCGGTCTTGTGCATCGCGCGGGTGAGGCACGCCGAGACGCACGCGGGCTGCCGGCAGTGCATGCACTGGCGCTTGGCGGTGACTTCCTCGCCTTTGGGACCCTTGTGGTCGTTCACAACGGTCCAGCGCACGGGGCTCAGACGCGCCGGCTCGGGGACGGGATCCGGAGGCTCCGGCAGCCCGTTGGCCCTGGCGCACTCGGTCTCGCACGTGCGGCAGCCCACGCACTTCGTCGTGTCCACCAGCACCGCCGGAAGGTCGGCGCCGCCGCCGGGCATCGCCTTCGCGTCGCGCCCGACGAGCCCGAGCGCACCCGCCGATCCGACCAGACCCAGGAAGCCTCGTCTGTCCATGGTCTCTCCGAAGGGCGCCGTGCGCCCGTTGCCGCGTGCGGCCAAAGGCCGCCGGTCCGACGTGCGGCCAAAGGCCGCCGATCCGACGTGCGGCCGGAGGCCGCCGCTCCGACTGCGAGGCCTCCGACTGCGAGGCCTCCGGCCGCCGCTTCGACTTCACTGCGGCCGCAGGAACTCCGCCGCCAGCTTCGCCCACTGATCCGGCCGGATGAGCGTCGGCAGCGGCGCCAGAAGCTCGCCGCCGTCCGCCGCCGCCAGGCCCAGCTCGCTCTCCGTGAAGCGCGCCAGCTTGCTGCTCTCCTGCGCGAACCAGGTGCGCGCCGCATCGCCGCCGAGCGTTCCTGCCGGCGCCTCCGACGTCTCCACTTCGAAGAGCCATCCGCCCAGGTACGGGTCGCGCCGCAGCGGGCGCGTGTCGGATGCGAGTCCCCCGTTCACCGACACCACCCGACCCGTGACGGGCGACACCAGCGCCGTGCGGAAAACGCCCGATTCCCAGCCCAATGCGGGGGTTCCCGCGCGCAGGTCGCGCCCGCGCTCGGGCAGCGTCAGACGAGCCCCGGGGGGCATCAGCCGCACGCCCAGGTCGTCGAGGCCGACCCGGATGCGCCGTCCGCGCGCCCGCAGCCACAGGTGGCCTCGCGTGTACGCCACGCCCGGCCGCCACCACAGCCCCTCGACCCGCTCGTGCCCCGCCGCCCGGCGCGCCGCGACACGCCACAGCGCGCGGATGCCCAGCCACGCCGCCGCGGCCAGCGCCATCGCGATCGGAATCGCGAGGAAGAGCCCCAGCCTCAGCCCCAGCGCTGCCAGGAAGCTGCCCGTCGTCACCAGCATGTCGCGCAGCGTGTCCATGACACCCTCCGCCGGGCCCTACGCCACCCGGTACGTGCAGAGCAGCAGCACGCCCGCCGGCACGAGAAGAATCGTCGCGATCAACATGGGTCGTTCTCCTTCGCGGCCGCGTCGGAGCCGCTTTCCGGTTTCGATTCGCCTTTCGCGACGGGCGATCCGGCCGCCGCCGCCTCGCGGAAGAGAGGGCAGTCTCGGAAGTCGCCCGCCTCGCAGTGGCTCGTCGCGCCGACCCGGTCCGTCGGGAGCATCTTGACCGGATACGCCTCGCAGAAGAGCATCCGGACTTCGTGGAGGTACGGACAGGCCATCGCGCGCCTCGCTTCCGGAACCTGCGTGGAGCAAGGCCCGGGCCGGAAGGCGCAGATGCGTCGAATCGAGGCTTTTTCAGGGCGGATTGCGACGTGCGGCCGCGCGTCGCGGGAGACTGCCGACTGTCGCGGATTCCTGCGACAGGGGGGGCCGGCCGCGCGGCGGGCGTCCGAAACGCCCGCGCAAGGGCTCTTTGGCGCGATTGCAGGGTTTCACGACAGCGTCGCGGATTGCGGCGGTCGCGGGCGGGCGCTCATCCGGTCCGGCGGCCAAACGCCGCCGAGCCGCGTGCGGCCATGGTTCGGCAGGCTCACCATGAGCGAGCCGCCGATCCGACGTGCGGCCGCAGGCCGCCGCTCCGACTGGGTGCTCCGACTGCGCGCTACCCGCCGTCCGGCCCCGGCTCGTACCCCGCCCCGCCATCGGTCTCGCCGCCATCGGCGGGCGTTTCCTCTCCCCCGTCCGCGAGACCGCCGTCCACCTCGACAGTCCCTCCGTCGATCTCGCCGCCGTCCCCGGGCCCCGCGTCCGCCGTCCCCGCATCCGGCTGGCCCGCGTCCGCGAAGACGGGCAGCCCGCCGTCCGGAAGCGTGCAGACGAAGCCGTCGCCCACCAGCCCGGTGAGACACCGGCAGGTGAACGATTTCTCCTTGTAGGTCGTGAGGTTGACGCACTTCGCGTACGGGCTGCACTTCGCCGTGCCCGCCAGACACTCGTCGACGTCGCCGTTGTCGTGGGAGCACGCGGCGAGTCCCAGCACCGCCACGACCAGGAGGGTTCGCATCGTCGGATCCGGTCCGCGGCCGGATCGGCGCGGGAAATGCCCGCGGGCCGCCGCCGCCGCTGAGGTTTCTTCCACGCGCTCCGGGACGCCGTCAAGACCCGGCGCCTCCGCGCCTAGCGGACGAACAGGATCTCGACGCCGGGCACCGGATCCGTCGCGATCGGGGACTTGCGCCCGCCGATGGCCACCACGCTGTCGTCGAAGCGCGTCACCAGCTCGTGTCCGGCATGCTTGTACATCATGGCGCCGCAACTGCTGGAGCCGCACCCGCGCGAGCTCATCGGCTTGAGCGACAGGCTGCCCGCGTCGTTGAGCAGGTCGATCTCCCACGCGTCGTACGAGAAGTCCGCAGGAGTGGCCCCCCCGGCCGGCACCTTGTAGCCGCCCGAAACCACGATCTTGCCCTTGACCGCCGCGACCGCGTGCGCCGTCAGGCCCGCGGTCATCGTCGCGAACCTGGAGGTCGTCCCCTGGCTTTCCTTCCAGACCTCGACCAGGCGGCCGGCGGCATCCGGGTTCGTGCCCGACACGGGCGCCGCCCCGCCGACGACGATGACGGAGCCGTCGCCGGGCGCGGCACAGCGCACCCCGTTGGGTCGGGCGACCAGCAGCCGTCCGTCGTTCTGGAAGGCGGAAGTTCCGTTGAACTTGAAACAGTCGAGCCCGGCGGCCGCGTCGGGGGACCCGCCGCAAGCCAGGACCAAGCCGCGGCGCGACTGGACGACGCACGGGCGCTCGCGCAAGCCCGTCATCGAAGGCGCCTCGGCCCGCATGGACACCTTGTCGGCCACCACGACCTCGCCGGCGAATTCCTGCGCCGGCGGAGCAGGCGGGCTGTCGGACGCCCGCCCGCCTGCCACCACGACCTGCTCCTCGCGCAGCAGCGCCGCGCCGTGCAGGGTGCGTGCGGCGTTCAGGACGTCGGAAGCGGCGGCCGCGCGCACGGTCCCGGTCTTCGGGTCGAAGTAGTCTACGGCTGCCGAGGGCCGGCGGTCCACGGCACGGCCGCCCGCGAAGACGACCCAGCCCTTCTCCGTGACGGTCGCCGTCAGGTCGTAGCGCGGCGGAACCAGGACGTTGGGAAGAAGAGTCCACTGGCCGCACTCGCCCGTGTCCGTCGAGCACGACGCGGGATCCCATATTTCGACCGACTCCAGGGGGTGATCGTTCGGACCGGGCGGAATCGACGCGGTGTACGGGAGGCCGCCGGCCACGAGGATGCGGCCGTCGGGCAGCGCGGCCGCCGCGAAGGAATGTCGCGCGGTGCCGAGGCTCTTGAGCGGCGCCCACATTTCAAGAACGCCGAAGAAAGCCGCGCAGGACACCTTGCCGGAGCCCTTCTTGAGCTCGACGACGGGGCATCGGCCGCGCGCGACGAGGTTTCCCGATGGGAGCACCTGGCCCAGGATTTCGGCCTTGACGAAGATCGAATGGGTGGCCGCCGGCAGCGTCGGAAGCCGGATGCTGCCCATGTCGAGCACTTTCTGGCCCGCGACCGCGGCGAACGTCTTCTCGACGGTCGTCTGCGGGCTTCCGGCGGTGGTGCCGTAGGGGACGGTGCCTTCGGCGTCCTCGTACATGGAGAGGCGCACGAGGAACTGCTGCGTCTTGGCGAAGGGCTCGTTGTCCTTGGTCGTGAGCGGGTTGTTCACGTCCGGGCCGACCAGGCGCACTTCGAAGCTCTGATACGGCTCCGAGATGATCTCCGCGCTGCAGGACAGCAGCCCCGGCACGAGCAGGAAGAACAGGCGGCTGTGGCGCGGCGGTGCGGTCGGCATGCCGGACCTCGTGCCCGCGCGCAGGCGGGGTGCGCCGCGCTCGCGGGACGAGGGTGTTTAGCATCGAATTCCGGGCGGTTGCAAGCATGTGCCGCAGAGGCCGGAGGCGGGGAAAAGCAAGAGCAGGAGCGTTTCACCACGGAGACCACGGAGACCACGGAGACCACGGAGACCACGGAGACCACGGAGACCTCGGAGCCTTGGGGCTTTGTTCTTTCAAGACAGTCTCCGTGGTCGATTTTCCCCGCAGAGGCCGGAGGCGGGGAAAAGCAAGAGCAAGAGCGTTTCACCACGGAGACCACGGAGACCACGGAGACTCGGGGCTTTATTCTTTCAAAATAGTCTCTGTGGGCTCCGTGGGCTCCGTGGTTGATTTTCTGTGCGGCAGCCGGGGCTCCGCGCTCGCACGCCCCGCAGCGCCCGTCTAGTCCAGCACGTCCAGCAGATCCGGCGTCTCGACGCGCATCTGCGGACCATCCTTTTCGTAGAGTTTTCCGCGCGCCTCGACTTCGCGCCCCTCCAGATCGCCCGGCGGGTCGACGCCCGCCGCCCGGAAGGCGCCCAGCGCCGACTGCGGCAGGAACACCGAGAAGTCGCTCTTCCAGTTCTCCCCGAAATTCAGGTAGACCCCGTCGCGCCCGACGTGCGTGCTCTTGACGCGCCCGCGCACCCGCGCCGCACGCCCCACCACCGCCGGCGTCTCCTCCGGCGCCGCCAGCACCTCCTCGGCCGCCGCCGCCGGCAAGTACGCCGTCGCCGTCGCCGACACGCGCACCTCCAGCCACGGACCGTTCTCCGCCATCACCTCCATCACCTCGCCCGCCGCGGCCTTGCGCAGCGCCGCCGAGGTCGAAAGGGGTCTCGTGCGCAGCATCCCGCCGTCGCGCGCCACCCGGATGCGGTACAGACGCGAGGTCGCCCAGTCGCGCTGGAACAGCGACGCGTAGTACGTGGCCGCGTCCGCGTTGTCCACCACGACGCCGATTTCCCGGTTGCCCTTGAACGAGTTCTCCGTCCAGTTGATGGACCCCACGAACACGCGCCGGCCGTCCGCCACGACGCCCTTGGCGTGGATCTTCTCCAGCCGCGTCGAGACGAGGTTCACCACTTTCGCCTCCAGATTCAGGTGCTCGCGTCGCCCCAGGTCGTTCAGGTAGCGCACCGTGTCGTCGTTGTCCCGCGGATCGTAGGGCTCCGTGTTGTACCAGGTGCCGTCCAGCAGCACGCGCACCCGCACGCCTCGACGCGCTGCGTCAATCACCGCGGCAAGCGGCAGATTCGGCGTTTCCTCGACCGAGCCGCCGTCTTTCTTGCCCCACCAGAGCGGAATCGAGTTCTGCAGCACGAACAGGCTCTCGCGCGCCGAACGCAGCAGGCCGATGAGCGCGCGATCCTCGGCGAGGCAGTTGTCCGGGCACGCAACGAGTTCCAGGTTCATCGGCGCCTTGACGCGAAGCACCGGCCGGCGCAGCGGATAGCTGCCCCGCGGCACGCTGCGGAACAGCTCGAACGGAGGCTTGCGGTATGGCAGACCCCAGGTGTCCGCGGGATCCTCGGCGACCTCGATCAGGTCCCGGTGCCGCTCGGGCGCGAGGTCGGCGTCCCATACGCGCCGGAGCTGCGCCGCGAAGGCCTTCGAGCGCACGTGCACCATCCAGCCTCGGTTGCCGCGCGACGGATCCACCGGGTGTCCCGTGTAGCCGAAGTTCTCCGTCGCGATGATCGCCCACTCGCCGTCGACGAGCAGGTACTTGGAGTGGTCGAAGCGGTAGCGCGGCCTCTGGTCGGGTCTTCCGGCCAGGAACCATACCGGAATGCCCTCGGAATGAAGCCTTTCCGCGATGTACCGCTCCTGGTCAGGAAGGCCGCCCACCGGACTTCCCTCCGCGTACACGACCACCTTCACGCCCCGGCGCTTCGCGGCCACGAGCAGGTCGGCGACGTAGTCGTTCTCGAACTGGTAGATGCGCACGAGGATCTCGTGCCTGGCCCCCTCGACCGCGGTGCGCAGCGCGGCGAAGGCGTTTTCCGGCGCGGACGCGCACACCAGCTCCGCGTTCTCGCCCCGCAGCGGCTCGAACACGAGCCGAGACTGTCCCGGATATTCTATCCGGTGGATCGAGTCGCGCCCGAGCTGCGTGCGGCTGAACCCGGAGTCCCAGTCGGCGGCCGTGTTCGTGTCCGCGACCAGGTTGCCGAACGGGTCGCGGTCGCGCGCCAGAATCTGCCCCGACCATCCGAACGGCGAGCTGCGGAACACCACGACCGCGGGCCCGCTCCAGGAACCCCGCGGAATTCCTGACTTTTCCAGCATGTCGCGGGGCATGCCGCGCTCGTACGGCACCACGTCCACCAGGTCGCCCGACGCGTCGTGCAGCGACACGACACCGCGCAGCGCGTTCCACGTGGGCCATCCGCCGCCCTCCAGGCCCACCTGCGGCACCTCGCCCAGCGTGTCGCGGCCCTCGAAATCGGGGTTGAAACCCTGCAGGCGCCGGAACGTCGCGCCGTCGACCGCAATCCAGAGCTCGCCTCCGGGCGGAATGCGCGTTCCCGAGGGCAGCAGCGCCCGCCGGGGCGAGTTGGCATCGCTGCGCGCCGGCTGCACCGGCGTGCGCGGCGGGCCGTACATATCCGACACCGCGAAATCGCCCACGTCGGCGGGGTGTGCGCGATCCGTGTTCGTCAGGCGGATGCACTGCGCCGGATCGGGCTCGCCCGGACCCTGGCCGTCGAAGAGCACACCGGAAATCTTCACCGGCGAATTCGCGTGCGAGGGCTGTCCCGCGGGCTCCGACGGCGTCGCCGGCGCGGGCGGCGGCGCCTCGGGCTCGTCGAACCCGTAGTCCCAGTCGGGCGCACTGCCGCCCTCGGCCCGTTCGGTGTCCACCGGAGCGCGCTCGCCGACGGCCTTCCCGTTCTTCTTCCTGCGGCTCTTGCGCTTCGACCCGGACGGGGCCTCGTCCGTGTGCGAGTCCGCCGCGGGCGTTTCCGCCTGGACCGGCTTGCGGCGCGAACGGGCCTGCGAAACGGCCGGATCCGCGACCAGGAAGGCCGCAATCAGGCCCCATGCGAGCCTGGGTGCGGCCATTCCAGAACGACGTGCTTCGGCAGCCCGACCCTGCGGTTTCATGTGCGAACCTCGGCTGCCATGGGTTCGGCGCAGCAGGATGCCGGGCGCAGCGGCGGATTCGCCTCACCCCCCGGCCCCCTCTCGTTTCGCTGCGAATCCCGACAAGAACAAGAACGTCGGGATTCTCCGCGAAACGAGAGGGGGAGAAGAGCTGCGCGAGCACGGCGAGGTGGTCTCGAATCTCCTCTCGCCCCCTCTCGTGCTCTTCTGCAACACAGTCGGCCGCTCTTGTTTCTTGCCGGAAACGGGAGGGGGTCGGGGGGTGAGGGCGGCACGACGCGACGGCCGGCTCCCGCGGTCCCGGAGTAGCCGCCCCAGACGAGCTTGCCGCGCATGTTCGGGCTCCGCCGCGTCGCTCGACCCCCGCTACGGCGCCACCACCTTCATCACCTGCAGACGGTTGGCGCTCTCGCTCGAGGACGCGGCCCGGATGATCACGTGCGACGCGAAAACCGTCGAGCCGTCGAGCGCCAGGTTCGCGTAGAAGCCGCCCGCACCCTCGTCGGCCAGCACTTTCGTCGTGAACGCGGAGGCTCCCGTCGCCTGGCGCGCGAAGCGCAGGTTGTTCCCCGTCGAGTCCTGGTAGAGCACGGAAACAGCATTCTGCGCGTCGAAAGCGATCGCGGTATCCGCGCCCACGAACAGCACCGGGTCTTTGGCCGGATCGCCCTTTCCGTCGTCGGCGACCGCGCGCACGGCCTGCGAGAAGTCGCTGCGCGCCGTGAGCACGCGGAGCTGCCTCGCGGCCAGATCCATGTACGCGACGGCGATGCGGCGATCGACGTTCGACGGCCCGACCGCGAGGCTCGGGAACATGCCCACGTCGTGCGCCGTGCCGCTGCCGCCGGCGGGCCGGCCGTCGTCGAGCACTTTCGCGTCCGCCTGTCGGAAGTCCGCGCCGTTCTGGGCGCTGTCGGCGCGCGCGATGGCGCCCTTGAGCACCTTCTTCGCGTGGTCGTACCAGACCACCACGGGCGTGCGGTCCATGTACGCGATGGCCGGGTGCAGGCCGTTGCCCTCCGGCAGGCCCGCGAGCGTCGCCGCGCGCAGCGAATTCTTGCAGACCGCGGCATTGTTGACGATGACGCATGCCTCGTCGCTGCCGCACGCGGGCGAGCAGCCGCCGGAGACGGCTTTCGTCGCGCACTGGCCGCCCGGCTGTGAAGCCTCGATGCACACCTGGTCGGCGCCGCAGGTCGGGTTGGAGCACGGCACGGGCGAGCGCGAGCCCGTGTCGAGCGTCGCGAACTTCCAGTCCGTCGCCGCCGAGGGTTCCTTCCGCGTGGCGCGCGCGACCTTCACCGCCGTGCGCAGCCCGTCGGGGCCGCCGCCGCGCACGAAGTACGCGATGACCGGCATGCCGTCGGGCGAGAGCGCGATGTGCGTGTAGAGCCCCGCGTCGCCCGCCTCGCCGGCCGTGGAGGTGCCGTCCACCGTGTGGATTTTCCAGTCGCCACTGCCGGTGCGCACCGCGTACTTCAGGTCGCCCAGGAGGTTGTTGCCGTCGCGGGCCGCGTAGTAGCTGATGTGCGTGGTTCCGGCCGGATCGTAGGCGATCGACGTGTAGAGCCCCACGTCGGGCCCCGCGTCCGTGATGCCGTCGCGCGGTCCTTCCGGATCGCCCTCGACGCTGCCCGAGGCCGGCACGCCGTCGATCCACTCGGTCTTCGTGATCCGCAGCGATTCCTTGTCGATCGAGTGCAGCACGAGATCGCCGTGATCCGCGTCGTAGGAGCTCAGGAGCAGATTCGATCCGGCCGCCGCGAGCGAGGAATGACGCACCATGTCATTCGCGTGGATGGGCGGCAGCGCCCGGCACTCGCACTCGAGCGCCGCGGCGGTCTTGGTGCAGCGGTTGAAGACGTTCCTCGGGTCGCGGAAGACGAGGATGGTGCCGCGCGCGCACGGGACCTGCGGGTGGCACGAGGGCGGGTAGTTCGAGTCGTCGCCCAGAGGGAAGCACGAGTTGGCGGCGGTGACGCAGACGCTGCCGGCGACGCAGCCGCCGCCGCACGGAGGCTCTCCGACGCAGGAGCCGTTGAAGCAGAACAGGCCCTCGGCGCAGGAGCCGTCGGCGCCGCACTCGTCCCAGGTGCAGCCGGGACCGCGCGGGTTGCTGCCCACGTCCTTGCACACCTCGCCCTTTGCGGGGCACTTGCCGGCCTCGCCGGGCTCGCACGAGACGTACTTGTCGACGCAGAGCTGCAGCATGCTGGAGCAGATCTGGCCCGGACAGCACTGCGACGGCCCCATGGTCGGGTCGCACTGGCGATCGACGGGGCGGCAGTTGCCCGACGCCAGTTCGCAGTACGAGGGCTCGGGCTTGCCCGCGCAGTCGGCGTCGGATCGGCAGCAGTCGCCGGACTGACAGGCCTTGGTCCGGTCGTCGCCGCACGAGCCGCAGCCCGCGGTCAGGACGAGCCCGGCGACGAAGAGGGCGTTGCGCAGATGGTTCGACGGCATGACGCCTCCGTGGGCGTTCGCAAAGAGGAACAGGTTACCGGAGGACGCGCCGTGCGGGCAAGCGCCGCAGCGCACTCGCCGGGACGCGGCGGGCGTCGGACACCGGGCGTTTCAGGAAACCGCCGGCGGGCGCACCCGGAGCACCTCGTCGGCAAGGCGTGCCTGCTCCGCGTCGGCGATGCGGCCCGCGAGCAGGTGGCGCGCCGCCGCCTCGTCGAACGCGAAGCCCCGCGCCTCCACGAGACAGCGCACGTCGTCGAGCCGGCCCTCGCGCGTCCCCAGCAGTTCGGTGACGGCCAGCACCTCCGCAGACAGCACCCAGATGTCCTGCCAGCGCAGCGTCCGGCGGGATCGCGTGCGCCACGCCTCGCGCACCATCGCGTCGTCCGCCGCGGGAGAGCCTGTCAGTGCCAGACGCACTTCGACACGGGTCGAGTCGGTCGCCGGCACCTCCTGCACGGCGGGGCCGTCGAGCGAAATCCCGAACGAATCCAGGATGTTGCGCACCGGCGGCAGCTCCTCCGGCGCCGCGAAGACCTGCACCGACGCGCCCGCGCCGGTGTCCCGCACGCCCCACGCGAGGAAGGCCGCAGCGCCGCCCAGCGCGTAGACGGTTTCGGCTTCCCCCAGCGCCTGGCCGAGCACCAGCGAAGCGTCGATCGGGTCGGGCGGCAGAGCAGACATCACGGCCTCCGGGGCGCACGGTAGCACGGCCCCTGTGCCGGCCCCCTCCCCAGCCCTCCCCCGAAAGTGCCCGGGGGAGGGAGCGTGCGCTGGAAGCGCCTCCGGCGCCATCCCCCTCCCCCGGGCTTTTTCGGGGGAGGGTCGGGGAGGGGGCTGTTTTTCGTCAGCGCCGGACGACCCCCACCCGACCGGCGAGCGGCGAGATCTCGCCGGGTCCGACGAACGCGACATCCGCGCGCATCGCGTTCGCCGCGCCCGCCGCGCATGCGTAGCGGAGCTGGTCCTCGAACGACCATCCGGAGAGCCTCGCGTGCGCCAGCGCCCCGAGATAGCTGTCGCCGCTGCCCGTCTGCAGGACCTCCGCGACGCGCGGCGGCCCCACCGTCCAGCGCTCGGAGCCGCGGCGGACCTCGACCGGACCCGGCCCGTCGGTGACGTGAACCTCGGCCGCACGATCCCAGCCCGGGTCGTCGCCCAGCTCGGTGCGGTTGGGTTTCACAAGCGCCGGCGGGTGGTGCGAGGCGAGCGAGCGCCGCATCGGCTCGCCGTACGAGTCCAGCCAGCAGACGCGACCCGCCCTCGCGCACGAATCCAGCAGAAACGAGGGCAGATCCGTGCAGCACGGGTCCGGCACCGAGCCGCCGACGATCACCAGCTCGACCTGCGGCAGAAGCGACTCCACGACCTCGACGAGTCGATCCCGCTCGTCCGGCTCGACTCGGAACCCGTGCTCGACGATCGCGGCCGTGCCCTGCGGGTCGACGGCCTGGAACCCGACGCGCAGCCTCGCGCGCGTCCCGACCAGCGCCGGCTCGACGCCGTCGGCCGACACCAGGTCGCGCAGCATCGCGCCGGTCGCTCCCCCCGCGAATCCCGTCGCGATGACGCGGTGCCCGTGACGTGCCAGCACGCGCGCCACGTTGAGCGCCTTGCCGCCCGCACACGCCGCGAATGACGCAATGCGTCGAACGACGCCGGGTTCGGCGTGCGCGGGCGCGAGGAAATCCAGCAGCGGATTCGGGGCGACGCACAGCACGGCCCCCATGCGCCGCTACCTCGCCTCCAGCACCACGGCGAAGCTGTACATGGTCGGCGGCCGCACGCGGACGACCGCGAAGCGCACGCGCGAGCCCGGCCCCACCTGCTCCAGAAGCTCGCCCAGCCCCTCGGTCGAGTGTACGCCGTAGCGCCCCACCTGCGTCACGAGGTCGCCCGACTGCATGCCGGCGCGCGACGCCGTGCTGCCGCGCGCCACCTCGGACACGACGAGCGCCTCGCCTGCGCGCATGCCCATCTTGCGCGCGAGCTCGGCGTCCATCTCGCGCGGCCGGAAACCGAAGCGCTGCATCGCCAGGGCCGCTCCGTCGGGCCGCGGGGTTTCCTCGACGGTGACCTTCACGTCGCGCGGCTGGCCGGCCTCGACGAGCGACAGCACGAACGGGTCGCCGACGGTCTGTTCCAGCGCCGCCACCAGCGCGTCCACGATGGCCGGCGTCTGCCGTCCCGCCAGGCCCGCCACCACCGCGCCCTTGCGGACGCGCGCCTTGTCCGCGGGAGAGCCCGGTTCGACGCCCTCGACCAGCACGCCCATGGGACGCCCCATGTGGTCGAGCACCTCCGCGCCCCACCGGATGCCCAGGCGCACGCGACCCTTCTTCTCGACGGCGAGCAGCTCGGGCAGATCCGTCTTGACGCGGTCGACCGGAATCGCGAAGCCCACGTTCTGCGCCTCGTCGCGGATGGCCGTGTTCACGCCCACGAGCTCGCCCAGGATGTTCAGCAGCGGCCCGCCGGAGTTGCCCGGGTTGATGGCGGCGTCGGTCTGCACGATGCCCGTGAATTTCTGGCCGTCGCCGGTCTCCAGCTCGCGCCCGAGCGCGCTCACGATGCCCGTGGTGACCGTGTGCTGGAGCCCGAACGGGTTGCCGATGGCGATGACCGTCTCGCCGACCATGAGATCGGCGCTGCGCCCCAGTTTCACGCTGGAAAGAGGGCGTCCCGGCGACTGCACCCGGAGCACCGCGAGGTCCTCCTCGGGGCTCGAGGCGACGACGCGCGCGGGCAGCTCCGAGCCGTCGGCGAAGATGGCCTTGAGCTCGCTGGCCTGCGCGACCACGTGGGCGTTGGTGAGGATGTAGCCGGACGGGTGGATGACCGCGCCGCTGCCCACGGAGTTGGTCTTCATGCGGCGGGGGCGCGGCATCTCGAACAGATCCTGGAACGGCATGCCCCAGAAGCCGTCGCGCACCGTGATGATCTGCGTGGCGGAGATGTTCACGACCGCGTCGCGGTTGCGCCGCGCGACCTCGACGACGGGCGTGACGCGGGGCTTCTGCGCGTCGGTGATCGGCGGATCCGCGACGGCGATGCAGGGCAGCAGCGCAAGCACGGTCGCCAGCGACGGGATGCTCGACGGCATGATTCCTCCGGCAGGCGCGCCCGGCCGGGGGTCCCGAACGGGCGGAAGCGCCCGATTCTGCCACCGGGGAACCGTCCGCGCATCGCCATTTCGTCCCCGGGGCGGGGGAGGCCGGACGACGGCCGTGCATGGCGCACCGACCGGCGCTCAGCGCGGCGCGCCGAAGCTCGCCGGCACGTCGTCGGCGCCGGCCGGCGGCGGACTCGCGGAAGTGTCGGCGCCCGTGTCCTCGACGACCACCAGCGCGAACTTGTTCGACGTCTTGTCGACGGTGCGCACCTTGTAGCGCGTTCCCAGCGCGGTCTTGAGCGACGCCAGCCGCCCGTGCTCCACCGCGACCCACTTGCGCCCGGGCGTCGCCGCCGCGAAGTCGCGGATTTCGCCGGGTTCCTTGAGCTGGCGGACCAGGTTGCGCGTGTAGAAGGTTTCACCGCGCCAGTTCATCTGGTACGCCGCCAGGGGTTCGTCCGGCGCCGACTCGCGGTGGTAGACCCAGGCGATGTCGCGCTGAGACCAGTGCGGGGAAAGCCTGCGCCAGTGGACGGCCGACAGGTAGACCGCCAGCACGAGCGCCAGCGCCGCGAAGGCGCCCACGATCCAGAGCCGATCGGCGCGGTCCTCCCGCACGGGCTTGCGCGAGAACCACCCGCGCAGCGCCGGCGCACCCAGCAGCGCCACCGCCGGCGCCGCCGTGAAGAGCGCCGAGAAGACCACCCGCGGGTCGACCTCGCGCGCCGGGTATGGACGCTCGTAGTTGTAGACGAAGAGATCCGCCAGGTGCTTGGGCGTCATCGCCAGGTTCTGCGCGACCAGGCCGAAGAGCACGCCTCCCAGGATGAGCGCCACCGAGTGCGCCCCCACGCCTTCGTCCAGCACCTTGTCGACGAAGAGCGCCGTCAGGATGGCCATCGGCGGCAGCATCGGGAACACGTAGTGGTGGAATTTCGTCGCCGCGAAGCCGAACACGCAGAAGCTCGTGATCGCCCACGCGACCACGAACAGGCGCGCCCGGCGCGAACGCTCGGCGGGATCCGCGAACGCGGCCTCGCCGTGCGCGCGCGCCTCGCCGCGCTGCAGCATCGTCGCGAAAACGCCCGGAATCGCCGCGATCCACGGAAAGAAGCCGAAGCCGAACTGCTCCGGGAAGTAGACCCAGGTCGTGTTGGGCGTGGTCGTGTGTACGCCGCCGACGAACTCGCGCCGCGTCGGGTCGAAGCCCATGCGCTTGAAGTGGTCGTGGATGATGAAGCGCTCGAAGAACGTCTTGCTCTCGTCGTCCACGCCGCGGAAGGCGATCATCGCCGCGTACCAGGGCGCCGCCACGAGCAGCGTCACGAGCGGGCCCGTCACGAGGCGCAGCCGGCGCAGCAGGTGCCAGTCGTTCGTGAGCAGCAGGTAGCCCAGCATCGCGGCGCCCGGCAGCGCGATGCCCAGCAGGCCCTTGGCGAGCGTCGCCAGCCCGCACAGCGCGTAGAACGCGTACAGCCAGCCGTCCTGCACGCGCTCCTTCGCGAAGACCGCGATCATCAGGCACGCGATCGCCAGCGTCTCGATCGCCACGAACGGCATGTCGACCATGGCCTGGCGCGCCAGCAGGCAGTAGAGCGGCGCGGTCAGCAGGATGAAAGCGGCCCAGAATCCGGCACGACGCGACATCGTGCGCGCAGCGGCGAGGTAGGTGCCCAGCACGCCGGCCACGGCCACGAGCGCGAAAATCGAGCGCACCCACCACTCCGTCGAGACGCTGATGCCGCGCGCCGGGTCGTTCGCGCCCGAGGCGAGCATCCCCGCGGCCATCAGCCACAGGGAGAGGATCGGCTTCGAGAAGAACCAGGCACTCTCCCAGTACGGGTGTACGTAGTCGCCGCGCTGGATCATCTCGCGCGCGACCTCGCCGTAGTGCGGCTCCCACGGATCCCAGAAACC
>Ga0172368_10002690_pt1 | contig 22294 bp, 23 predicted proteins | sample Lak11m_FD_114540 | JGI IMG/M metagenome (GOLD analysis project Ga0172368, IMG submission 114540) | Freshwater microbial communities from Kabuno Bay, South-Kivu, Congo - kab_022012_11m | ecosystem: Environmental > Aquatic > Freshwater > Lake | place: Democratic Republic of the Congo: South-Kivu...
CGAGGGGAGCGGGCGCGCTCTTGCTCTTTGCGCACGCGGACACGAGGGCCCGGGCCTGGTGCACCGCGGCCCTCGTGTCCGCGCGGGCCAAAGAACCGGCCCGCGCTCCCCTCGGGCTGAGCGGTCGCGCGAGTGGCGTCAACCCGAAAGGCATGAATCGTTCTTCCGGGATCTCCGCGCCGTGCGCCGATTCGTGCTCGGGCTCTGCACGGGGGAGCGATTCAGGTCGCCTCCGCGGCGGGCGGCCACGGTGGCCGCTTCGGAAAAACCCAGTCGATACGGGGACTTGGAGAAAAAGGTTGGCCAACCTTTGCGCCTCGGCGCATCGACGACGCGGTGCGTCACACCCCTGCGGGCAGCATCGATCCGGTCGTGCGGATCGGAGCCGATCCCGCGTCCGGCGTCGCGCAAGGTCCGTGCCTTTGCGCGCGCGGTCGGGTAGAACGCGCCGCACGGAGGCGTGCGGCGACATGAAGAAAGTTCTGGTGGCCAACCGGGGGGAAATCGCGGTGCGCGTCATCCGCACGTGCCGGGAGCTGGGCCTCGCGACCGTGGCGGTCTTCTCCGACGCCGACCGCGCCGCGCTGCACGTGCGGCTGGCCGACGAGGCGGTGCGACTGGGCCCGCCGCCCTCGCGCGAGAGCTACCTCGCCGTCGACCGCATCCTCGACGCGGCGGCTCGCACCGGCGCCGACGCCATCCACCCGGGCTACGGATTCCTCAGCGAGAACCCGGCCTTCGCTCGTGCCTGCCGCGACGCCGGAGCGGTCTTCGTCGGCCCGCCGCCCGAGGCCATGGAGGCCATGGGCGAGAAGACCGCCGCGCGCCGGCGCATGATCGCCGCCGGCGTCCCCGTCGTGCCCGGCACCGCCGACCCCGTCGCCGACGAGGCCGAGGCGCTGCGCACGGCGCGCGACATCGGCTTCCCCGTGATGCTCAAGGCCGCGGCCGGCGGCGGCGGCAAGGGCATGCGCCTCGTCGAGTCCGAGGCCGCCTTCGTCTCCGCGTTCGCCGGCGCGCGCCGCGAGGCGCAGGCCGCCTTCGGCGACGACCGCGTGTACCTGGAGAAATACGTCGAGCGCCCGCGCCACATCGAGGTGCAGATCTTCGCCGACGTGCACGGCAACTGCATCCACCTGGGCGAGCGCGAGTGCTCGGCGCAGCGCCGCCACCAGAAGGTGGTCGAGGAGACGCCCTCGCCGCTCGTGGACGAGCCGATGCGCGCGGCCATGGGGGAAATGGCCGTGCGCGCCGCACGAGCGGTCGGCTACGTGGGTGCCGGCACCGTGGAGTGCCTCGCCGACGCGCGGCGCAACTTCTACTTCCTGGAGATGAACACCCGCCTGCAGGTGGAGCACCCGGTCACCGAGATGGTGACGGGCCTGGACCTGGTGCGCTGGCAGTTGCTCGTCGCGCGCGGAGAGAAGCTTCCGCTGTCGCAGGAGCAGGTGGTCCGGCGCGGGCACGCCATCGAGGCGCGCGTGTACGCGGAGGATCCGGCGCGCAACTTCATGCCGTCGCCGGGACGGATCGACTATCTGCGCGAGCCGGGCGGGCCCGGGATCCGCAACGACTCGGGTGTGTATGCGGGCTTCACGGTCCCGATGTTCTACGATCCGCTGGTCGCGAAGCTCGTCGCGTGGCACGAGACGCGCGAGGGCGCGATCGAACGGCTGCGCCGCGCGCTCGCGGAGTACAACCTGCGCGGGCTCGTGACGAACACGGGCTATCTGGCGCGCGTGCTGGACCTGCCGGAGTTCCGCTCGGGCGACTACGACACTTCGATGCTGGGCCGCAACCACGCGACGCTCACGGCGCCGGCGGAGCCGGACGAGGCGCTGCTCATGGCGGCGGCGGTGTGGAAGTTCCGGCGCGACGAGGAGCGCATGGTGCACCCGGCGAACGGGACGGCGGGCGGCGCGGTGCGCGCCTCGCGGTGGAAGGACCTGGGGCGCGCGGCCGCGCTGCGCCGGACGGAGTAGGCATGCGACGCTACTGGGCCCTCGTCGGCGGGCGCGAGCGCCGGCTGGAGGTGCAGCACCTGGAAGGCTCGCGCTTCCGCGTGTCGGTGGACGGCGGCGCGCCGCGCGAGGTCGAGGCGTTGCGCGGCACGGCGACGGGCTTGGGGGCCTTGGTCGGCACGGCGCACGTGGAGGCCGGCGTCGAGGAGGACGGCGAGACGCTGCGCCTGGATCGATGCGGCGAGTCCTCCGTCGTGGAACTTCTGGACGACCGCACGCACCTGCTTCGCACGACGAGCGTCGCCGCTCACCACGCGGGCCCGGTGGCCGTGTGCGCGCCGATGCCCGGAAAAGTCGTGAAGCTGCTCGTCGGCGCGGGCGACGCCGTCCACGACGGCCAGGGCCTCGTCGTCATCGAGGCGATGAAGATGGAGAACGAGCTCCGCGCGCCCCGGGCCGGCCGCGTCTCGGACCTGCGCGTGCGCGAGGGACAGGCCGTCGAGGGGCGGGAAAAGCTTCTCGTGTTGGAATAGAGCGCCGTCCGAAGGGGGACGGCATCCGTCTTCCTCCGGCGGGCCTTGTGTTGCGCGGCCCGCGAAGCGAACTTCCGTGCCCGGGGAAAGCGAGGACTGCGTGAAGACCGCGAAAGGAAGAGCCGCTGCGAAGAAGGGAGCGAAGGCCCCGGCGCGCAAGGGGACGAAACCGCCGGCGGGTGCGGCGCGCACGGCCGCGCGCAGGGCCGACTTCGGCGCGCCGATCGAGGCGTTCTTCGCGAAGCAGCCGCCGCACCTGCGGGTGATTCTGGACGAGCTGCGCCGGCTTGTGCTGGAGGCGGCGCCCGAGGCGGAGTCGTCGATCAAGTGGGGCATGCCGTGGTTCAGCGTGGGCGGGCGCATGATGTGCTCGCTCGGGGCCCACAAGGCGCACGTGAACTTGGTGATGATGGGACCGCCCGAGGCGTTCGGCGATCCGGACGGGCTGCTGTGCGGCAGTGGCGCGGCGGGGCGGCACCTGAAGATCACGTCGCTGGACGAGCTGCCGCGCGAGGCCGTGCGGGGCTGGCTGCGCGTCGCCGCGGCGATCGCGCGGGAGGGATGAAATGGCCCGCATCTCGAAGATCACGCCGTGTCTCTGGTACGACTCCGAGGCGGAGCCGGCTGCGCGGTTCTACGTTTCCCTGTTCCCGGACTCGGGCGTCGACGAGGTGTCCCGGTACGGCGAGGAAGGCGTCGAGATTCACGGCCGGCCTCCCGGCTCCGTGATGACCGTGTCGTTCCGGCTCGCGGGTCAGTCGTTCACGGCGCTCAACGGCGGGCCGCTCTTCAAGCTCACGGAAGCCGTCTCGTTCCAGGTCTCCTGCGACACCCAGGCCGAGGTGGATCGCTTCTGGAACAGGCTTTCCGAGGGCGGGCAGCCGGGTCCCTGCGGCTGGCTCAAGGACCGCTGGGGCCTGTCGTGGCAGGTGCTGCCGTCGATGCTCTCCGAGTGGATGAGCGATCCCGACCCGCAGAAGGCCGGGCGCACCGCGCAGGCCATGATGCAGATGGGCAAGCTCGACATCGCGGCGCTGCGGCGGGCGCACGAGGCCGGATAGCGGGGCGCGTCGGAGGCGGGACTCGGCTCTCGACGGGTCGCTTCAGGCGTCGGGCGGGAAGACTCGCAGGCGTCCGGGCTCGGCGACGATGAGCTTGCCGGCGACGCGCCGACGCGGCAACTCGGCGGCAACCGCGAGCACGAGGGCGCGCACGAGCGGGAGGGAGGGGCGCGAGGGTCTCAGGACGACGATGCCGGCCTCGCCTTCCGGCGGATGCCGGAGCGGATTCGCGAAGTCCAGATCCAGCGTCAGCAGGACTCGTCCGGCGCCGCGGGTGGCGGCCAGGACATCCGGGTCGTCGCGACCGCCCAGCCCCTCGCCTTTCACCGTGTCGGCGTCGTGCTGCAGGGCGCGCAGTTCGTCCGCGAGCCGGCAGTCGAGGTTCTCGTCGAGCTTCAGGAGCATCGGGGGGCCGGCTCCGCGAGGTCGAGCGGCTCGAAGGTCATGCGCGAGAGCTCCGCGCCGAAAGCAAGCGCCGCAGCCAGATCGTCTTCGGTCAGGCTGGGATACGCGGCCAGAAGCTCCTCGCGCGACACGCCATCGGCCAGGTTCTCCAGCACCACCTCCACGGGGATTCGCGTGCCCGCGATGCACGGCCGCCCGCCGAGGACTCCGGGCTTCGACGAAACCCGCTTCAGAAGCTGCGCGCGCTCCATGACGACCTCCGCAGAGCCACTGTAGCGCGCGGGGCGGGGCTGTGCACGGGCGACACGCACTCGGCGCCGCGCCCTGCCGGCGCTCGCCTGCATTGTGCCGTCGTTCCTGCGGGCTGGACGACCGCTCCGGATTCCGGGAAGGCCGCGCACGTCGTGAAGCAGACGGGCAAGCTCGACATCGCGGCGCTGCGGCGGGCGCACGAGAGCACACAGCAGGGTGGGACGGGACGGCGCGCGGGGCGGTCCGCTACTGCACCATCCCGACCGAGTCGAGGCCCGGGAACACGAGGTAGAGGCGGTCGCCGCGCGCCGAGAAGATCGCGTCGGCCGCGGCGTCGGGTGCGTCCAGGTGGGCCGTGCGGCGCATGACGAGCGAGTCGCCGTCGCGCTCGACGGTCATCGCGTTGACGCCGCTGCGGTCGGGCGTGACGCAGGCGACCACCCGGCCGTCCGGCGAGATCGCCCTCGGACTCGCGAACGCGCGTCCCACGGGGGCTTCCGTGCGGGCGACGACGCCCTCGGCGACGCGCACGGCGAAGTACACCGCCTGGAAGTAGTCGAGCGTCCCGTTGCCGTAGTCGCGCGAGTCGGACACGGGCAGCAGCACGGCATCGAGTGCCCGGCTCCAGTAGGGCAGGCGCACGCGCGGGGCCGCGAGCGCCGTCTCGATCGCCACCGGGGCGCCGACCTGCGCCAGGCTGGCCGGGTCGTGGCGCCGCAGCTCGATGTCCCGACCCGACTGCACCGCGACCTGCAGCAGCCCCTCGGCGAAGAGCAGGCGGGCCGAGTCGCCGCCCACCGGCACGCAGCGCGTCCCGCCCCCCTGTTCGACGCCCTCGAGGCGCAGCACGTCTTCCTCGTCGCGCGTGAGCGCGGCGGCGAAGCGCCCGTCCGCGCTGCGCGCGGCGGAGATCACGCGGCGCCCGGCCGCGAGCTCGGCCAGCGATTCCAGGGTGTGCGTCTGCGGCGAGTATTCGAGCAGCTTGTTCCCCATCCAGCCGACGGGAAGCCCTCCCGAGTTCGTCGCGCCGTCCAGCGCCAGCGCGATTCCCGACGCGGAGTAGGATGCCTCGTAGGTCGACAGGTCCCCGTCGAGCGCGTGCGTGCCGAAGAACGTCGGGACGATGACGCGCCCGTCGGGCCCCAGCGCGATCGCGAACGCCGGCATGTTCGTCCCGACCTCGGTGTCCCGCAGCACCGCCCCCGCGCGCGACAGCAGGGCCGTGCCCCTTGGAATCGCCACGAGCATCTCGTCGGTCGGCAGCGCGGCGAGCGAGCGGGGATCCTGCAGAGGCACGGACGCGACCACGGCCGGCTCGCTCCCGCCCGTGGGCGGCACCTCCCAGGCGACGACGCGTCCCCACGTCGACGCGTACAGCCGGTCCGCGGGCGCGCCGGGCCCGGCCGCCCCGAAGCCCAGCGCGAACACGTTCTCGTACGTGAAGGCCGTCCGCCCCGCGAGGCGCGGCGGCCCGGGTTCGGCCCACGAGACGAACCCGACGTCCGCGTCGTTGCGTGCGTAGGCGAGGCGCTTGCCGCCGAAGTCCGGCGCGAACGCCACGTCGACGACGGGGCGCGCGTCGAAGTCGCACGCAGGGCCCGCGTCCACGGTGCCGTCCGGCGCGATGCGCACGAACCGGTCCTCCAGGGCCGCCACGACCTCGCCGCCGTCCAGGGACACGGCCCCGACGGCCCTCCCCGGCAGCGCCACGACGCGCACCCCGGGGGGACAGCGGTCGAGGGTCGCCACGAGCACGCCGTACCCGCCCGTCGGGACGGCGAAGTGGCGGCCGTCGGGCGAGGCCGCGGCATTGCGGACGGCGGTGCCCCGGTCGGTCTCCATCTGCGCGAGCGCCCCGGTCCCGCAGGTCTGGCGCGGCGGATCGGCGGTGAAGTCGAATCGCCTCAGCTCCGGGAGCCGGTCGCGCATGCCCATGGACCACACCCAGCGCTCCGAGAGCGGCCCGAAGGTCACCTCGGGCAGGCCGCCCGCATGCACCGGCGGCGCCAGCGGGTTCCCGGTCCTCGGGTCGACGCGCAGGATGGCGTTGTGGCGCACGTCCAGCAGGAAGCCGTCGTCTCCGGACACGTCCACGAACCAGGAATCCGCCCCGAGGTCCGCGAGCACCGTCAGGGAGAAGCCCTCCGGGTGCCCCGGCCCCAGGTAGTGCAGGGCGCCCGGGAGCGCGTCTTCGCCGCCCGCGGTGGCGACCCGCACCTCCAGCGCGCCGTCGGGAAGTCCCGAGGGCATGAGCACCGTCACGCCTCCGGCGGGCGCGGCCCCGGGGACCACCAGCGCGGGGACGCCGCCGACGAGCACGCGCGTGGCCGCGTCGCCTCCCAGGTTCGCGCCCTCGAGCACGACGCGCTCGCCGGCGAATGCCTGTTCCGGCCTCAAGCCGGACAGTTCCGGGGCCTGGCGCTGGGGCGCCGACGGCAGCGCGAGATCGCTTGTGCATGCGCACGCCAGAAGTGAAAGAGCGATCACGGAGGCACGACGCGTCATCGGGGCCCTGGGCCGGGTCGCCCGGGGGAGCGGGAGCATCGTCCCCAGGGAGGCCCGGACGATACAGCTTCCCCGGCACGACGGGGCGAACATGCGCGTCCGGCGCCGTGCCCTCCCGCTCCATACGCCGCCCCGGACGGATGAGCACTCGACAACGGCATGACCGCTCGTTTCCAGTGCGGTCGCCGGGCTGCGGCGGACCGTATCGCAGCTCAGTACTGGTACCGCACGATGACGATGCCGGACCCGCCCGTGCCGCCGTAGCCGTCGTCGTACTTGCCGCCGCCGCCTCCCCCTCCGCCCGTGTTCGCGGTGCCGGGCGAGCCGTTCTTGGGGCTGGAAGAGTAGAGGCCGCCCTGGCCGCCGCCGCCGAGCCCGCCGTTGCCCGGTCCCGACGAGCCGGCGCCGTCCCGGTTGTCGCCGGCGCCGCCTCCGCCGCCGTAGTACGAGCCGAACCACTGCACCCCGTCGCCGCCGGCCGGTCCGGGATTCGAGGTGTTTCCGTTCTGGCCCGCCGCGCCGGCGCCGCCGCCTCCGCCCGGCGAGCGCGGGCTGGAGGTCCCCGTCCCGCCCGCGTTTCCCTGTCCCGCCGTCCCCCCGCCGCCGGTGCCGCCGTAGGCCGACCCGCCGCCCGAGCCTCCCGCCACGCCGTCCTTCGTGTTCTCGCTGCCGCCTCCCCCGCCGCCCGAGGCGGTCGTCGTGCCGAAGGCGGAGGCCCCGCCCGTGCCGCCCTTGGTGCCGTCGCTCGTCGATCCGGTGCCTCCCGCCCCCACGGTCACCGTGACGTTCTGCCCGCCCGTGACCGCGTAGGACGCCACGTGGACCACCCCTCCTCCTCCGCCCCCTCCCGCCCGGTCGCACCCGCCGCCTCCGCCGCCTGCGACCACGACCACCTCGACGCTGCCCGACCCCTGCGGGCTGAACGTGCCGCTCGCCGTGAACGTGTGGACCCGGTAGCCGCTCGCGTCGGTCGTGACCGCGCCTCCCGTGGCCGCGATCGGGACAACCGCCGTCGGCCCCGTGCCCGTCGCCGAGAGCGTGTCCGGATTCCTCACCGTGAGCGTCACCGTCCCGGCGGAAAGCGACGCCGGCGCCACCGCCGTGATCTGCACGGAACTTCCGAACGTCACGCTCGTCGCATTGGCTCCATTGAATAGAACCGTGGGTGTTGCGACGAAGTCCGCCCCGGCGATGGTCACCGTCATCGCTCCGGTGGTCGTGATGACGGACGGTGTCGCGCCCGTCACGGTCGGCGGCCGGTGGTAGGTGAACGCCGCGTTCTTGGTGATCGACTGCAGGTCGGCGTTGACGACCTTGACGTCCTTGGCATTGCCCGCGTCCGAGTTGGCCGGGGTCACGCAGGTGAGGCTGCCGGGGCCGTTGTAGGCGGTGCTGGTGCAGTTGACCCCGCCGATGCTCGCGATGGCGCCGTTCTGGAAGTTGGACCCGACGACGGTGACGGACGTGCCGCCGGCGACGGTGCCCCAGTTGGGGCTGACGGAGTCCACGGCGGGCGGCGGGACGTTGTCGAGGTTGAGCCACCGCGACCCGTCGTAGCCTTGGAAATGCCCGGCGTTGAAGCGGATGGCGCCGACGGCCGTCGAGGTCGAGTCCGAGGCGACCAGCGTGCCGCTGAAGGTGCCGCTGGAAGTGCCGCTGAAGGTGCCGGAGAAATTGCCCGACCCGGTTCCGCTGAAACTGCCCGCGAACACGTTGCTGGTGCTGCTGAGCGTCAGCGGCGAGGAGTACGTCCCGGCGAGCCGGCCGTCGGGCAGCGTGCCGCCGGCGAGCGCGCCGGCGTTCAGGCCGGTGAGTCCGGAGCCGCTGCCGCTGAAACTGCCTGAAAACGCGTTGCCCGAGTGGCTGAACGTCACCTGCGAGCCGTACGTGCCGGCGAGCCGCCCGCCGGGCACGGTGCCGGACGCGAGCGCTCCGGCGTCGAGCGCGACGAGGCCCGCGCCGTCGCCCGAGAAGGAGTTGCCGGCGTTGGAGAACGTCAGCGCCGACGTGTACGCGCCCGACAGCCTCGCGTCCGGCACCGTTCCGCTCGCGAGCGCGCCGGCGTCGAGCCCGGTGAGTCCAGGTCCGAGTCCGGCCAGGTCCGCGGTGACGAGCGCCCGGAATGCCGGCGGCCCGGACGCGTCGGCCGGCCCCGCGAAGAACGTGCGGGCAGCCGCCGACGCGGTCCCGACGCCGCCGCTCGCGACAGGCAGCGGAGTACCGAAGGCCGGCGCCGCTGCGAACGTCTTTGCACCGCCGATGGACTGATCGCCCGTCAGCGCCACGAATCCGGACTCCAGCCCGCCCACGTCCGACGCGGCGAGCGACGCGGGCGTCCACCGGCTGCCGTCGAAGCGGAGCACCTGCTGCGCCGACGGCGTGGCGCTCGACACCGACACGCCCTGTATCTTCCCGACGAGCGGAGCGGCCCATGCACCCGCGAGGTCGCCGCCGCACTGCGTGGCCGCGTCGTACTTCGCGTTGAACCGGTTCCAGTCGGCCGAGGCGAGGTATCCGTCCACGGTTCCGCTCGCCTGCGCGATGGAAATCTCCGGGGTCGTCGATCCGGTCCAGGCCGTGAGCGGGGCCTGCGCGGTCACGTTCGTCACGGTGCCGCCCGAGTTCGCGTCGGCGGAAGGTGCCCACTGCGCTCCCGTCGCGCTCCACTTGAGCACCTGTCCATCGGTCGGCGCCGTCGTGGACACGGGACGCGACTGAAGCCGCACCACCGCGGGAGATGACAACGGACCGGCCAGGTCCCCTCCGCACGTCGTCGACGCCCCGTACTTCGCGGTGAAAGTGCTCCAGTCGGTCGAGGACAGGAACCCGGACGAGCCGGTTCCGGCCTGCGGCAGGCTGATCTGCGGGGTGGAGGACGCATTCGTCACCGTCAGCGGGGCCGCGACGCCGACGGTCGTGACGGTGCCCGTCGCCGCAGGCGCGCACTGCCACGTCTGATCGTCGTGCAGCAGAGCCTGGCCCGAGGGGCAACTCTTGAGCGAGATGGTCTGTGTGGTGTCGTTCACTTCCAGTCCGGCGCCCGCGGCGTAGCGCGCGGTGCCGGCAAGCCGGCCGCCGGCATCGACGACCGTCTGGCCCCCCACCTGCAGCGACGTCACGTTCGCCGTGCCGCCGGCGACGCTCTGCGCCGAGAACGCGTACGGCACGGCGCCGATCTGCTGGCGCGGGAGGAGCGTCTCCGAGCCGACCCGGACCTCCATCCATCGCGCGCCCGCCTCGAAAAGCCCCGCGGGAGGCGGTCCCGCGAGTCCGAGGAACGTCGCGTAGTAGCCGTCGGAAAGCCCCAGCGTCTGCACCTCCGTCCACAGCGGAGTTCCGCCCGTTTCGGAGGCGAACACCGAGAACGTCACCGAGGCCGTGCCGGTGGCGGCCGTCCCGTCGGCCCGCAGCAGACGCCCCTGGTAGCCCAGGAGCTGCGGCACGCCGGCACGGGCGGGAAGCGCCTGCACGAGCACAGCGGCCGCGACGAGCGCGAAAGAAGGAGTCCGCATCGATCGACCCTCCGGGGTCGCACGAGTCCGAAGACGTTCAGAATACACGATCGCGACGCGGGCCGGGTCGGCTTGCGCTGCGGCCTCTCGCGCGAATGGTGCGCCCGCGCACCACATCGTCCATCCGCTGGACACCCCGGCCGGGTGCGCGCTCCGCCGGCGATCGCGCGCAGCCGCCGTGCGCGCGCGTTTACCCGTTTCCCGGCGGGAAACGCGTTGCGGCACGGCGCTTGCTGCCGTTGCATGCAGGTTCATCCGCTCGCGGCAGGAGGCACGCATGTCTCCCCGTTTCGGACGCTGGTCGGCTCTGCTGGCGGTGTGCGGCATCGGTCTGTGGGCGTGCGGCGAGCCGCCCGACGACGCCGAAACCTGGGACGAGTCGGCGGAGGTCGACGCCGAACCGGGCCTGAGCACCGGCACGGGGCTCGACGAATACGAGTCCATGATGCAGGACCTGACCGGCTGCCAAGGCCGTGCCTCCACGTACATTCCGCCTTCGGGACGCTTCTACCTGACGACGTTCGGCGGTCCCGGCGACGGAGGCCGAATGTCGTGCGGGTCGAACACGCGCAACGGGACCTGGTACTACGCCGCAAGCCGGCAGCGCTACGGGTGCGGCTCGCACGTGAAGATCACGACTCCGTCGGGCCGCTGCGTCGTCGCGCAGACGGACGACTACGGCCCCGACGTGTGCGTGGAGCGCGCGGCGAACCGGCCCATCATCGACGTCGCGCCGGTCGTGGCCCGCGCCCTGTTCGGCGTCAGCGCCGTCGGCTGGAGCGAGCACCGCTCGGTGTACGTGAAGAAGGTCTCCGCCTCGACCCGCCTCGGGCCCTGCCGGTAGCAGGCGGCGCCGGCGGATCGCCGATTTCCGCAGTCATTTCGGACGCTTGCGGCCTCGCCAGAGGTCGCCCGTACGTGTTCGGTGAGTTGGGCGGGGCCGGCGGTCGGGGCCGATCGCTTGCGACGGACGGGCGTCCCGTGGTTCGGCAGGCTCACCATGAGCGACGCGCCGCGACCACCGCCCTGCGCGAACAGAAGCCGACAGGCGCGGCGCACGACGGGCACGCCCATCCTGACTCCGTTCGCCTCTCCACCCAACTCATCGAACATGTACGGTCGCCCCCTCCCGCCACGCACACCCTCACCGCGAAATCGCCTCGACCAGCGGCAGGTGCAGCGAGTCCTGGCTAAGGTGCAGCGACTGCATGCGCGGGCCGTCCGTGCCGAGCAGCGCACCGAGCCGTGCCGCGAGCGATCGCGCGGCGTCGCGGACCGCTTCGGCCGCCGGCGGGGCGAAGTGGTACGCCGCGTCGCGCGCCGGGCTCCCGTCGTCCACCGGCGCCATTCCGAACGCCTCCGGGCGCAGAAACAGCGGCGTGTCGCGCTCGACCCGAAGGCCTGCTACGTCGAACGTGAACGTGCGAGGGTCGTGCGCCTCCAGGGCCTCGCCCGCCGCGGCCACCGTCGCGTCGCGATCCGTCTGCGATTCCCCCGGAAAACCGACCATGAGGAACAGGTGCACGGCGATGCCCGCGCGTCCCGCGTCGCGCAGCACGCGCACGGCCGTCGCGGGCTCGACGCCCTTGCGGAACCGCCGCAGCAGCGTCTCGGAACCCGTTTCGAGGCCGAAGAAGATCTTGCGGCACCCGGCGGCGCGCATCCTCGAGAACAGGTCCGCGCCGTGGCCGGCGTCCAGCCGCGAGTAGCAGATCCACGTGATCGGCGGCAGTCCCCGGAGCACGTCGCACAGGAGCGCCAGGCGATCCGGCGCAATCGCCTCGTCGACGAAGTAGAACCGCCGCAATCCCGTGTCGATCCATGCCCTCAGTTCGGCTTCGACTCGCGGCATCGGACGCGGGCGCCACGCCGGCCGGCCCTGCGCGTCGCGGGGCGGATGGACGCAGAACGCGCACCGGCCCCATGGGCACCCGCGGGCCGTCTCGACCGGGATCACGCCGCCCGAAGCGAGAAAATCCGCAGGAACGACGGGAGGTTGCAGATCCTGCGGCGCGACGATCTCCGGCTCTCCGGTCGACGCCGGCGCGCTGCCGCGCTGCGTCACGAGTCCCGGGACGGCAGCGAGGTCGGCTCCGAGCGCCAGCGCATGCATGACCGGCTCGCCCGCGCCGACGCACACGGCGCTCACCCGAGCGAAGAGCCACGGGAAGCGCCCGAGAATGCCGCGCCGGTACGAAAACGCCCGGCCGCCCAGCAGAATGCGCGCACCCGGCAGCCGTTCCGACAGCACGCCGACCAGCGCCAGGCACGTCGCGAGCTGCGTGTCCGAGATCGCGCTCAGGGCCACGGCGTCCGGCCGCCAATCGACGAGCGCGTCGATCTCGGGCACGAGGTGGCGCACCGCCGGCACGATCCGCGGTTCGTCCATCGCGCGCCCCCAGTGCCGGCCGCTGTCGGCGCAGAGAGGCGATTGCAGCGTATCCCAGAAAAGCTGCTGCTCCGGCGAGGCGTCGTAGGACGAGTTGAAGGCGCGCTCCAGCGCGGCGCAAGCGTCGGCGAACGCGCCCACGTCCTGCAGCGTGCCGGGGTCGAGCCACTGCGCGAGCGCGGCGGGGGATTCCCGCGAGAGCTTCCGGTAGAGCGCGAGGTTCAGGTCGAAGACACGGACTTCGGCGCCGGCCTGGCGCGCCGCGGCCGCGAGCACCATCGGCGTGCGCGGCGGCGCGCGGGGATCCCACTGCGGCGGGAACACGACCGCGATGCGCATGAATCCTCAGCGCCGGGTCGCACGCACGAATCGGTCGAATCCGGCCAGATCCGACTCGACGACCGGAGTCTCCCACGTCTGCGGGTCGAACAGATCGCGCACGAGGTCGCCGTGCTCCGCGCCGTGCTCCAGCACCAGCAGGCCGCCGGAGCGCAGGTGCGGCACAGCCGCCGGAATCATGCGGCGGATCGTCTCCAGCCCGTCGTCGCCGCCGAACAGCGCCAATGCCGGCTCGTGGTCGCGGATGTGTACCGGCAGCGTCGCCCGCTCGCGCGACGGGACGTAGGGCAGATTGCCTGCAATCGCGTCGAACGTCTCGCCGGCCATCGGCGCGAGCAGATCGCCCGTGCGCACTTCGACGCGCCGCGTCAGGTCCAGGAGCACGGCGTTTTCGCGCGCGAGCGAGGCCGCCTCGGGCGACAGGTCGGCGAGCACCACGTGCGCCGCCGGCCGCTCGGCCGCGAGCGTCAGCCCGATGGTCCCGCACCCGCACCCCACGTCCAGCAGGCGCGCCGGCGCGTCCTTCGCGACGTGGCGCAGCACGCACTCGACCAGCAGCTCCGTCTCGGGCCGCGGAATGAGCGCGCGCCGGTCGCACTTGAACGTGCGTCCGTAGAACTCGCGCGAGCCCGTCACGTACTGGGTGGGCTCGCCGGCGGCGCGCCGGCGCACCAGCTCGCGGAAGCGCGTCACCTCCGCGGCCTCCAGCGGCTTGTCCAGGTCCGTGTACAGCCGGATGCGGGCCACCTTGAGCGCGTGCGCCAGCAGCACTTCGGCGGTGAGCCGCGGGCTGTCGACGCCGCGTCCCGCGAGCCATCCGCGCGCGGTCGCCAGCAGCTCCCGCACGGTCCAGGTCCGATCCGGCGGCACGGCTACGGGCCCGCTTCCGGGCCGGTCCTCGTGTGCGCCTTGAGCCGCTCGGCCTCGAAGTGGGTGCGCAGCGCCGTGAGCAGCTCCGCGATGTCGCCGTCCATGAGGCCCGGCAGGTTGTGAACCGTGAGCCCGATGCGGTGGTCGGTGAGCCGGTCCTGCGGGAAGTTGTACGTGCGGATCTTCTCGCTGCGCTCGCCGGAGCCGACCTGGCTCTTGCGGCTGGCGTCGCGCTCGTTCTTCTGGCGCGTGCTCTCGGCCTCGTAGAGCCTGGCGCGCAGCACTTTCAGGGCCATGGAGCGGTTCTTCTGCTGGCTCTTCTCCTGCTGGCACTTCACGACGATGCCGGAGGGCCTGTGGGTGACGCGCACGGCGGAGTCGGTGGTGTTGACGCTCTGGCCGCCCGAGCCGGTGGAGCGCATGACGTCCCACTCGAGGTCGGCAGGGTTGACCTTCACGTCCACGTCGTCGGCCTCGGGCAGCACGGCGACGGTGACGGTGGAGGTGTGGATGCGTCCCTGCGCCTCGGTGGCGGGCACGCGCTGGACCCGGTGCACGCCCGACTCGTACTTGAGCGAGCTGTAGACCTCGGTGCCGTTGACGGTGACGGAGGCTTCCTTGACGCCGCCGGCGCCGCCCTCCTGGAGGTCGCCCAGCTCGACCTTCCAGCCGCGCCGCTCGGCATGGCGCAGGTACATGCGCAGCAGCTCGCCCGCGAACAGGCCCGCCTCGTCGCCGCCGGTGCCCGCGCGCACCTCGAGTATGACGTTCCTGTCGTCGTTCGGATCGCGGGGCAGCAGCAGGAGTTTCAGCTCCTCCTCCATCGCGGAGGCCTTCTCGCGCAGACCGGCGAGCTCCTCGCGGGCCAGCTCGCGCACGTCGGGGTCGGGGTCCTCGAGCATCTGGCGGGCGGCGTCGAGGTCGGCCTGCACGGCCTTGAAACGCCGGAACGCGGCCACGACGGGCTCGAGCTGGGCGCGCTCGCGCCCGGTGCGCCGCAGACGCTCGGCGTTCGCCAGCACGGCGGGGTCGCCCAGCTCCGCGTTGAGGCGCTCGAACTTGCACTCGATTTCTTCCAGCTTGTCGAGCATGGGACCCGTCGCAGCCGGGGCGGTGCGCCCCGGCGGAAAGCGGCGGAGAATAGCGGTGCCCGCGCGGCCGCGCCAGCCCCGCGGAGGCCGTGGGTGTGTAACGGTTTCTGGGGGGCAAGGTGCGGCGGCGACAGTCGGAGCGGCGGCCTGTGGCCGCACGTCGGATCGGCGGCCCGTGGCCGCACGTGGGAGGGCGGCCTCTGGCCGCACCGCGCGCGCCCGACTCGCTCTCGGGGAGCCATTCGAACTACGACCGGATTGCAGGCGGGGCGGGTCGAAGGTGCATCATCGGTCGGCGGGCGGCCGCAGGCCGCCGATCCGACGTGCGGCCAAGAGCCGCCGCTCCGACTTGCGCTCGCGCCGATGGGCGGCTGTCGGCCCCCTGCCCCCCGAAAACCGTTAGGCACCCGGAGGCCGTGCGCCGCCCTACTTCTTGGCGAATCCCCGGATCATCTCCCTCAGGGCCGGCACCATGCCCGGCCGCCTGGCGAGGTCGGGATTGGGCGGCATGGCGGGCGTCCTTCCGACGCCCGCACCGCCCACGCGGATGATCTGCTCGATCTGCGCGTCGCTGATCTTCTTCTGCCGCTCGGCGTCGGTGAAGTCGACGGGCCTGGGCTTCAGGTCGCCGACCTCGGGGCCGTCGCCGCGGCCGGTTGCGCCGTGGCAGGGCAGGCAGCGCTTCGCGTAGACGCCGCGCGCATCCTCGCGCGGGTCACCGGTGGCGACCGCGGTCCCCGCCGGCGCCGACGGATTCGCCCCGTCCCCCGGTGCAGGCACGACGATGCGCGCCGGCGGCGCAGGAGGCGGCTTCTTCTTGCACGCGCCGAGACCGGCGATGGCACCGGCGACGAGGATCCAACTCAGACGGCCGACCTTCATCCTTCCTCCCGCAGGCTCCAGGCGTCCCGGTGCCGCATGCAGCGGGCGGGGAGGATAGAGCATCCGGCGTCCGACGGAAAACACACCTTCGCCGCCGGCCGATCGGCCGCGCCCGCGATCCGGGGCCGGCCGGGCGGGCATCCGCTTCCGGCACACGCCGGCGCGAGGAAATCCATTGAATGGAACGCGCTGCGTTCGACCGGGCGCTCGTCGGGATCAATCGACGGAACGTCCGCAGGCCAGCCCTGCTCCCAGGCGCACGAGGCCCGCGAGATCCGCGCGCAGCCGTTCGGCGAGGGCACTCTTAGGCGCCGAGTGGCGGGCGATCCGAGCAGGCCGGCCGGGAGGCTCGGAACGGAAGAGGTGCCTGGCGAGCACGCGCGCCTTCGCGGACTCGACCGGGTCGTCGCCCGCGTCCAGGGCCTCGCGGACGAGGTCGAGCAGCTCGGGCGGCCAGTCGGCCCAGCGCACGCCGCGATCAAGCAGGCGCAAGACGGCACCGAGGATCTCGGTCTCGCGGGCGATGCGCGCCTCGACGGCGCGGCGCAGCTCCGCTATCTCCGCCGCGCTTCCCACAGCATCCTCCGCACGTAGTCCGGAATCTCCAGGCGGTCGACGACCTCGGGCCCGGCGCCGAGCAACTCGACCAGGCTGGCAACGACCGCGTCGGCGAAACCCGGCAGTGCCTGCCGATCGCCGTGCCAGCGCACCAGCGTGTTGAAGCGCGCCACGACGGCGTCCGCGGTCGTGCGGGCGGCGAGCAGGGGCAGGTCGTCCCGGTCGCGCTCGCGGCCCGCGGCGATCTTCAGCAGAAACAGCGTTTCCACGCCCAGGGCGCGCACTTCGTAGCGCGCACCCGCGACGTCGAACGTCGCCACCAGCGTGCGTGCATCGTCGAAAATGTCGCGCACGAGAATGGATCCCCACAGGTTCTCAGTAGAAGTGACGTCCAGCTTGAACGCGGGTCCGTGACGACGGCGCGCCTCCTCCTCGATCTCGACGACGACATCCGGGGAGAATTCCCTCGAAAAGAGATCGACGTCGTCGGACAGGGCCCGGATGCCATGGGCGGCCAGGGCCGTGCCGCCGACCATGACGAGGGTCCTGTCGACGGGCCGGCCGGCCGCCACGCTGCGCCGGACGAGTTCCTCCACGATCCGCAGCGCATCGCCCAAGGCCAGCATCGCCTCATGATAGCGCCGACCGCCGCGGTCGGGTTCTCGACAATGCCGATCCGGATGGTCCGCCCGGTGCGCCGGCCCGTCGCCCGGTTGTCGCGGGCGGCGCCGTCCGTTAGACCTCCCGGCCGCCGCCCCGGTGCGGGCGCCGGGAGGAGCGGTCCGTGCAGGCGCTGAACGTGCTGGAAACGACCAGGTTCGACCCGTCGCACGCCGCGAAACAGGAGGCCGTGAAGACGCCGGAACTGTCCGTGGACGCGCTCTACCTGCGCCCCGGCCAGCGCCACGGCCCCGTGAGACTGGACCGCGACCGCGCCTACCTCGTGCTGTCGGGCCGCGGCGAGCTCGTCCTGGAGGGCGAGCCTCTGATGCGAATCGCCCTTGTTCCAGGCTTGATCGCGCTCGCACCGGCCGGCACGTGGCACGCCGTGGCCGGCGGCGCCGAGGGCGACCTCGTCGTCGCGGCGTCGTCGCCGTTCCCCGTGCGCGTCGAGGAGCGCGGCTGAGGTGGGAGCGCGGCTGTTCCTGGAGGCCCGCACGAGGGCGGATCGGCACGCCGTCACGAGCGCCGCCCGCGCTGGCGTCGAGCATGCGGGCGGCTGGGTGCTGGACGCCCGTTTCTATTCGAACGTCCAGACGGTCCTCCTGTTCGCCCTGCCCGCGTCGGCGCGCGGCGCGCTCCGGGACGGCCTGGCGCGCGGGGGGCTGGAGGCCGTCGAAACAGGCGCGGACGCTGCCGCGGAAGGCGACGCGGAACTGTCCTGCAGCCTGCGGATCACCTTCCTGCACGACGAGCCCGACCTGCCGCACCCGGTGCCCGCGGACGGATAGGCGGGCCCTCTGTGCCGGCATTTCGGGGCGCGGTCGGAGGGCGCAAGTTTCATCCGCTTTCCCGCGGGCCGGTGACCGCTCCGCCCTCGGGGTGAGCGACTGGCCAAGGCTTCGAGCAACGGCCGCCTCCGGCCCGAAGTCAAGGTGAAATCGCATTGAACCTGCGCCCCGGTCGGAGGGGCACTTGCGCGCGGCCCGCCCTTGTGTTAATCCGATGGGATAGATAGGAATTTGTCGGCCGAGAGGGACGGCGAAGGACGGAGCGGGTCGTGCACGCGAGTCGTCGGACGGAATACGCGCTGCGGGCGATGCTGGACCTGGCGCGCAGCGGGAGCGGCGGGCCGGTGGCGACGGCCGACGTGGCGCGGCGCACGGGGACCCCGGGCAAGTTTCTGGAGGCGATTCTGCTGGATCTGAGAAAAGCGGGGCTGGTGCGCAGCCGGCGCGGGCGCGACGGCGGGCACGAGCTGGCGCTGCCGGCGGCGGAGCTGGACGTGGCGGCGGTGCTGGAGGCCGTGGACGGGCCGCTGGCGCTGTGGCCGCGGGCGCGGGGTCGTCGCGGCGACGCGGCCGGCGACGCCCTGCGCGAGTACTTCCTGGAGACGGAAACCGCGCTGCGCGCTCTGCTGCGGCGCGAGACGCTCGAAGACCTTTCCCGGCGGGCGGCGGCGCGGCAATCGGTGCCGGACTGGGCCATCTGACGGGACACACGGGGGAGAGGAAAACGCATGCGAATCCACGAGGACAACAGCCGCAGCATCGGCGGGACGCCGCTGGTGAGGCTCAACCGGGTCACCCAGGGCGCGGGCGCCGTCGTGCTCGCCAAGATCGAGGGCAGAAACCCCGCCAACTCGGTCAAGTGCCGCATCGGCGCGGCGATGATCTGGGCGGCGGAGAGGCAGGGCATCCTGCGGCCGGGCTCGCGCGACACGACCATCGTGGAGCCCACGAGCGGCAACACCGGCATCGCGCTGGCGTTCGTGGCGGCCGCCCGCGGCTACCCGCTCGTCCTCACGATGCCCGAGACGATGTCGCTGGAGCGCCGGCGGGTGCTGCGCGCGTTCGGCGCGGAGCTCGTCCTCACCGAGGGAGCCAAAGGCATGCCCGGCGCCATCGCGAAGGCCGAGGAGCTGGCCGCGCAGGACCCGAAGCGCTACTACATCCCGCAGCAGTTCAAGAACCCCGCGAATCCCGAGATCCACTACGCCACGACGGGGCCCGAGATCTGGGAGGACACCGACGGCAAGATCGACGTTTTCGTGAGCGGCGTGGGCACGGGCGGCACGATCACGGGCGTGTCGCGCTACGTCAAAGGCGCGAAGAAGAAAGCCATCCGCAGCGTGGCGGTGGAGCCGGCGGCGTCGCCGGTGCTCACGGCGGTGCGCCGCGGCGAGACGCCCAAGCCCGGTCCGCACAAGATCCAGGGCATCGGCGCGGGTTTCAAGCCGGACGTGCTGGACCTGTCGCTGGTGGACGACATCGCCACGGTGAGCAACGAGGAGGCCGTGGAGATGGCGCGCCGCCTGCACCGCGAAGAAGGCATCACGTGCGGCATTTCGGGAGGCGCCGCCGTGACGGTCGCCGTGCGCGAGGCGAATCGCCCTGAAAACAAGGGGAAGCTGGTCGTCACGGTGCTGCCCGACGCCGGCGAGCGCTACCTCTCGAGCATCCTGTTCCAGGACATCCCGGCCTGAGTCGGCGCAGGAAAAGAACATTCACCACGGAGCCCGCAGAGACCACGGAGAAATACTTCCAAAATAGTATTCTCCGTGCTCTCTGTGGGCTCCGTGGTGGATCTTGCAGCGTTCGCCGACGCATGGCGGTCGTTTTCGAGACAGACGCGCGGCGGGGATTCGGCATGTCCTTCCTGCTCGCCCGCACGCTGCACCGGCTGTGCAGCACGCATGCGCCGCGGGACGAAACCGTCAAGGGTCCGGCGCCGCCCTTTGCCGGCGACGACCGCGTGCGCGTGGCGCCGTCGCTCGTCGCCGGCGCGGGCCTGGGCGGCTTCGCCGCGCGCGACATCGCCGAAGGCGAGACGGTCTGCGAGTACCGCGGCACGGTTCTGTCCACTCTGCAGGTCCTGCGCACGCCCGACTGGACCTACGTCATGGGCCTCGGACGCGACCGCCGGTGGCGCCTGGTCTGGGTGGACGCCCGGGGCGACCTGCGAATCGCGGCCCGCTACGTCAACCACGCGGCACCGGAGCGCTGCAACCTCCGCGTGGAGCGCCTGCCGGACGAGGGCTGCGCCCGGCTCGTCGCCGTCCGAGGCATCCGATGCGGCGAGGAGCTGCTCTACGACTACGGCCCGAGGTACTGGGTCGTGACGGGCCGCAGGCCCTCCTGAATGCTCTCGGGTTCCGCCCGTCGGTGATGCCGAGGCCGCGGGCGGCGTCCTGGCGCCCCCGGGGCCTTGGCGGTATCGTCCTCACCTGCTCCCGCCGCCCCCGGAGGCGCCGATGCGACCCGCTGCGACGCTCGCCCTGCTGCTGTGTACCGCTCCCGCCCTTGCCCTGGACGCGAAGCCGCCGGGTCCCGGCTGGGAGGAGGCCAACCGCACCGACACGTTCGTCATCTTCGCCAAGGACAACCCCGCCGCCCTGGCGCGCGAAATCCGCGTCTTCACCGAGGTGGAGGCTGCGCCTGCCGTCGTCCACCGCGTCGTGGGCGACTTCGCCGCATATACTGAGTTCATGCCGTACGTGAACGAAGTGAAGATCCTCAAGAAGACGACCGAGGACGACCTGGTGGTGTATTTCGCGCTCAGCCTGCCGCTCGTATCCAACCGGGACTACGCCATCCGCATCCGGCGTTCGGAGAATGCGGGGGTATTCCGCACGGAGTGGACGGCGGAGTCGGGGGCGCTTCCGGAGCGCGAGGGCCTCGTGCGGGTGAAGCTCAACACGGGCGGATGGCTGCTGGAGCCGCTGGACGGCGGCCGGCGCACGCGCGTGACGTACTCGCTGCTGACCGCGCCGGGCGGCTCCATTCCGCAATGGGTCGCGAACAAGAGCAACACGGCGTCGATACCGGATCTCATGACGGCAGTTCGGGCGCGCTCGACGAACCCGCGGTGGAAGAGGCCCTAGAGGGCTCCCGGAGAGCTTCGCCCGCCCGCAGCGCGATGCGCACGCGCGTCTCCGCCGCGACGCGCACGCCGCCGGTTTCGGTGGTTTCGGCGTCTTCGACCGCCAGCACGTCGCCTCGGCGCGCCTCGCCGAACGCCCGATTCGTCTCGGAAACGGCCGCATCCGCGCGTGCCAGGGGAATGCGCCCCTCGGCGCCGCAGCCCATGACACGGGTTCGCCCATGGCTGGGCATCGGCTCGCTCACGACGCGGAACAGGCGGCCCGGGGGCGGCTCGGGCCAGGGCTCGCCGGCGCGCGAAACGGCCACGCAGGCCGTTTTCAGCGCCTCCTTGTGCAGTCCCGCCGCCGCGATGATCTGCGCCAGCGCCGGCGGCGGCTCCCACGCCCGCTCGCCGTGGCACCAGTCTCCCGCGTGCGCGAGGGCCGGGCAGCGGCCGCGCCACAGGCACGGCGCGCGGAGCGGAAAACCCGCGTCCACGAGCCGATCGCGCACCTGCAGCAGCTCGCGCGAGGTGTCGCGCAGGGCCGGCTCCACGAGCACGAGCGTCCCGCCTCTGCGCAGCCTCCCGAGCGCCTCCGTACACAGCGCCGTGCGCCGCTCCAGCCGATCCGGCGCACCGCTCCACAGCTCGTTGAGCACGTGCCCGAGCGAGATCACGCTCCAGGCCTGGCCGCCGCCCGGCAGGCCGACGCCCCGGAGCGGGTCCCATCCGCGGGTGACAAGCGACCGGCGCACGCCCGCGGCGAGCCTTCGGGCCGCTTCCAGCGCGGCTTCGCTGCGATCGCCGGCCGTCACCTCGGCGGCCCCGGCGTCGAACGCCGCCAGCGCGAACGGTCCCGGGCCGCTGCCCAGGTCCAGCACGGCGCGGGGGCGCGTGCCCAGCTCGGACAGCACGTGGCGCGCCTGGGCGTACGAAACAGGCCAGAAATAGAGCAGATACGCCGCACGCAGCTCGGCGTCGTCCAGATACGCGGCGCCCACGAGCCGGCGGCCTCTCGTCAGGCCCCCGGAGAGGCGTCGCACGCCCCGCACGACGCGCGACAGCTCGTCCGGCAGCAGGCGGTCCGCGGGCGCATGGCCGCGCGGACGCGCGCGGAATTCCGCGATCAGACGCGGCATCCATCGGGCGAGGTCTGCGGAAACGGGATCCACGCGCGGATTGTGTCGGGCGCGGCGGGGCGCCGCAAGCGGTGCCGCGTTGACAGGCCGCGCCGCCGTCCGGAGGATGGGCCGCCGGCATCGCCGGGGAGGCCCCCGAAGATGAGACAGCTTCTCAAGAGCGTGCTCGTGTCCGCCGGGCGGGCGCAGGTGTGGAATGCCTGGACCACGGCCGAGGGGGCGCGCACGTTCTTCGCGCCCGACGCGCGAATCGCGCTGGAGCTGTTCGGTCCG
>Ga0172368_10002694_pt1 | contig 22279 bp, 19 predicted proteins | sample Lak11m_FD_114540 | JGI IMG/M metagenome (GOLD analysis project Ga0172368, IMG submission 114540) | Freshwater microbial communities from Kabuno Bay, South-Kivu, Congo - kab_022012_11m | ecosystem: Environmental > Aquatic > Freshwater > Lake | place: Democratic Republic of the Congo: South-Kivu...
ATCTGGCTGTGCAGCGGGGACTTCGGCGTCTGCTGGGAAGTATTCGCCTGCATGGATGCGGCGAAGGAAATCGCCACGGCGAACTACCCGCTGATTCGCCTGCTAAAGGTGGAGTCGAAGAGCAGCAATACGCCGCTCAAGGAGATTCAGGCCGAGTGGATTCGTGGGGAGTGGAAGGTGTGCTCGCCGGAGACGGTGGCTGACTACTCGGCGCTGGCGTATTTCTTCGGGCGTGCGTTGTATCAAGAAACCGGCGTACCGATCGGCTTGATCGATGCCTCCTACCGGTATTCATCGATTCAGTCCTGGGTTTCTCCACAGGCCTTCCACGCCATTCCGGAACTCAAGCTGCCGCGCGATAAAATGGATAGCTGGGATTCCACCACGCCCGTGGGCCGGGACGCATACCAGGCCACGATCGACAAAGTGCAGGAATGGCTGCCGGAGGCGGAACAGGCCTTCCGCGACGGCAAGCCCATCCCCGCGCAACCGGTGCCGCCGGCACCGAAGCCCGCGATCGATGTCAATTACTGGTCGCTCGGTGAGCTGTCAAACCTCTATAACGGCATGATTGCCCCGTTGATGCCTTTCGCCATCCGCGGCGTGGTCTGGTCGATGGGCGAAAATGGCGGCGGCCTGGAGTGGAACAAATACGATTATTACATGCGCGGGTTGGTCGAGGGCTGGCGCGCTGCATGGGGGCAAGGCGATTTCCCCGTTTATTACGAGTTGCTGCCGCAACTGGGCAAAACGGGCGGACCGCCCGGCGCCGGCGGGGCATGGACCGGATTACGGGAAAAACAAATCAACGGCCTGTCCATCCCCAACACCGCCATGGCGGTAACCTTTGATGTCAGCGACTATCTTGCCGACTCGCGGAATCGCCAGGATGCCGGCCGGCGTCTGGCCCTCTGCGCGCTGGCGGGAACATATCATCGCAAGCTCGAATACAGCGGCCCGACCTACCACAGCCACCGCATCGAGGGGGATCAGGTGATTGTCTCCTTCGATCATGCCGGCCACGGTATGCTGGCGGGCGAGAAGGACGGGCTGGCCCCGGTCCGTCCGGCGAAGACTGGGGAACTGCACGGATTTGCCGTTGCGGGCGCGGATAAGAAATGGTATTGGGCCGACACACGGATCGCCGGCGATACGGTGGTGCTGCGCAGCGAGAAAGTGCCCGCCCCGGTGGCTGTCCGCTACGCCTGGGCCGACAATCCGGCCGGCAGCAACCTGTATAACCGCGAGGGATTGCCGGCCGTCCCGTTCCGCACGGACGATTGGTGAAGGGAATTATTCATGGGTTACTCGAGATACTTGCGAGATCAAGCAGTCGCGTTTGCCCTTCTGCTCGTGCTCTGCGGCGCCGCGTGGAGCCAGCCGCGGCTGGCCCGTGTCTTTTCCGATAATATGATACTACAGCGCGAGCGACCCGTGCCCATCTGGGGGTGGGCGGAACCGGGCGAGGCGGTGACCGTCACCTTTGCCGACCAGCGGAAAACCGCAACCGCGGGGACGGACGGCAAATGGACCGTAACGCTGGACCCCCTTGCTGTCAGCCGCGAGCCGCGGGAGATGACGGTTACCGGCGCCGGCACGCTAACCGTGCGCAACATCCTGGTGGGCGAAGTGTGGCTCTGCGGCGGCCAATCGAACATGGGCCTTACGCTGCGGGAGTGTTTCGACGCCCCTCGCGAGATCGCGGCGGCGAATTACCCGCAATTCCGGTTTTACTCGGGCGGCGTCACCACCAGCCTGCTGCCCGCGGCCGACCTGAAGGGGGGAAGCTGGAAGGTCTGTTCGCCGGAGACGGTGGCGAACTTCGCCGGGACGGCTTATTTCTTTGGTCGGCGGCTGCATCTGGCGTTGGACGTGCCGGTCGGGTTGATTGAATTCGATGTGGGGGCGACGGGCATCGAAGGCTGGGTGCCGCTGGAAGGCTTCCGTGCGGCACCGGAACCGGCGCTGCAAGCTATATACCGCGAAGTCGCAAGCTGGGATCCGAACAGCGAGATCGGCCGGCAGGCGCACCAGGAGGCCTTCGCGCAAATCAAAGCCTGGCTGCCGCTGGCCCGGCAGGCGCTGGAAGATCATCAGCCGGTGCCGCCCGAGCCGCTGCTGCCGGCGCCCAAACCGTACCAGGCCAACCCCTGCCAGATTTTCAACGGGACGGTAGCGCCGTTGATTCCCTATGCCATGCGCGGCGTCGCCTGGTACCAGGGTGAGTCCAACCCTGGTGAAGGCGAAATCTACTACATGAAGATGAAGGCGATGATCAACGGCTGGCGGGCGCTGTGGGGGGCGGGAAATTTCCCCGTCTATTACGTACAATTGACCAACGAAGGCAAACCCAACGAAGACCCGGCGGCCGATGATAACTTCCGCTACATCCCGGTGCGCGAGGCGCAGCGGCGAGTGCTGGAGCTTCCCAACACCGGGATGGTGGTGGCCATCGATCTGGGCGAAGATACCAGCGGCCATCCGCGAGATAAACGGGACGTGGGCGAACGGCTGGCCCTGTGGGCGCGGGCGAAGACTTATAGCGAGCAGATCCCCTGCAGCGGGCCGCTCTACCGCAACCGCCGGGTCGAAGGTGATCAGATGATCCTGTCGTTCGATTATGCGGAAAGCGGCCTGATGGTGGGTGACAAAGACGGCCTGGAGCCCGTCCGCGAGGTGAAAGACGGCAAACTGAGCCAGTTCGCCATCGCCGGCGCCGACGGCACGTGGTATTGGGCGGACGCGCGCATCGTCGGGGAGACGGTAGTGGTTCGCAGCGAGAAAGTGCCCAATCCGGTTAAGGTGCGGTATGCCTGCTCCATGAATCCGAAGGGGAACAAGCTCTACAACCGGGACGGCTTGCCCGCGTCGCCGTTCCGGACCGATGAGTGGTGAACGAGCTCCAGTCCTGTAGATCCTTCTTTGCGTCTTTGCGTCTTTTGCGAGAAAAATCATCGAGCCGCTCACGCGCGTGATGGCGCCGCCGCTTTTCGGGTCGGGCAACTGGTCGCAAGCCTCTTTGCCCCACTCTACTTTATTTCAGACGTCGGTCATGAGATGGTTGAATGTAGGGACAGGTGGATGACTGGATGGGAGGGCGAGCGTCCCCGCGAGCCACGATTATGCGCCCGTTCCCGGGTATAACGCTTTTCGAGATCCGGTATCGAAATGTTCCAGACTCGAGGACGGGCGCATAATCGCGGCTCGCGGGGACGCTCGCCCTCCCATTCAGTCATCCATCCTTCCAGGCATCGGTCCTTTCTTACAGTGTCAGCAATTCGTCCAGCGAATAGACGTTGAATTCCGCGCCGACGCGGCGGGCTTCCATGGCCAATAACAGGGCTTCGGCGGTATCCAGCGAGGTGAGGCACGGCACGTTGTGTTCGACGGTGGCGCGGCGGATGCGGGCGCCTTCGCGCTCGGAGACGTTGTCCGGCGACAGTGTGTTCAGCAGCAAGTCGATCTTCTCGCTGCGGATCAGATCCACCACATTCGGGCTGCCCTGACTGATCTTCGCCACGCTGGTCGCGTCCACGCCGTTGTTGATGAGGAACACCGCGGTGCCGCGGGTGGCATAAATGCGGAAGCCGAGTTCGGAAAATTTGTTGATGACCTTCAATGCGCGCGGCTTGTCCTTGTCGGCGATGGTGACCAGCAGCGAACCCTGCATCGGCACGTCGATGTGCGAGGCGACCATCGCCTTGTAGAGCGCATGCGGATATTGCGGATCCACGCCCATGATCTCGCCGGTCGATTTCATCTCCGGCCCCAGCGACACATCCAGTTCGGTTAATTTCGAGAAGCTGAACACCGGCGCCTTCACCGCGAAGTAGGGACGCTCGGGGAAGAGGCCGTGCGAGAAGCCCATCTCCTTCAGCGTGCGGCCCAGCGAGCATTTCGTCGCCAGGTTCACCATCGGCACGCCGGTCACCTTGCTCAGATACGGCACGGTGCGCGAGGCGCGGGGATTGACTTCGATCACATATACAGTGTCCTGTTCGTCTACCACGAATTGGATGTTCATCAGCCCGATCACGTCCAGCCCGCGGCACAGGCGGACGGCATAATCGACGACGGTGTCCTTCACCTGCTGCGAGAGGGTGACGGGCGGATAGACGGACATGGAGTCGCCGCTGTGCACCCCCGCCGCCTCGATGTGCTCCATGATGCCGGGGAGGAGCACATCGGTGCCGTCGGAGATGCAGTCCACCTCCACCTCGCGGCCGATGATATAGCGGTCGATGAGCACCGGGCGGTCGGGAGTGACATCCACCGCGAAGGTCATGTAGCGGATGAGCTGTTCTTCGTTGTAGACGATCTCCATCGCGCGCCCACCGAGCACGAAGCTGGGGCGCACCAGCGCGGGGAAGCCGATGTCGCGCACGGTGTCCAGCGCTTCGTCGATGGAGGTGACCGCGCGGCCTCGCGGGCGGGTGATATCCAGCTCGCTCAACAGCGCATCGAACAGCTTGCGGTCCTCCGCCAGCTCGATGCCGCGGAAGGAAGTGCCCAGGATCTTCACCCCCGCCGCATGCAGCGGCCCGGCCAGGTTGATGGCCGTCTGTCCGCCGAACTGCACCACCACGCCTTCGGGCTTCGTCTGATCGATGATATTCAGCACATCCTCAACGGTGAGCGGCTCGAAGAAGAGGCTGTCCGAGGTGTCGAAGTCAGTGGAGACCGTCTCCGGGTTGTTATTGATTATGATCGCCTCATACCCCTCCTCGCGCAGCGCCCACACGCTGTGCACGGAGCAGTAGTCGAACTCGATCCCTTGCCCGATACGAATCGGGCCGGAGCCGATCACGATGACGCGTTTCTGGTCAGACATAGTCTCCCTCAAACACAAAGACACGAAGGCACAATAGTGATGGATTCAGTAGCTGAAATAGCCTCTCACGCGAGACACCGGTTTGCCGAAGAATATCGGATAATGTGCCCGGTGCCAACTCGTCATGTAATGGCACAACCGTTCGAAATGATCTCTTTCGCATACTGACATGGCTTCCTCGTGTTCGAACGATTTCGAAGCCATCACGTTGAAGCGCTTTGATCAATTCTGAACCCGAGATATGAGGCAGTTTAGGCACTCAATGGCACCTCCAACGGGTAAACCATCACTTCACCTGCACTCTCTGGTAATTCTTCGTCTGTAAAACTTTCCAGGTAGAGTTCGACAGCCTCTTTCAAATTCGCCTGTGCTTCCTCAATCGTTTTCCCTTGACTGGTGACATCCAGTTCGAGGCAACGGGCGACATACCAGTTGCCTTCTTTAATGATAATGGCGGTATAACGCTTGGACATTGCTCATCCTTCCGCTCACATCACTTAAGATGCAAGGTTTTGATTCGCCAGATATACTTATACAGCGGTTCCATCCGCTTGAATTCATTCGCCAGGTAGTCGGCGAACTCGCCGGTAAACAGCCGGTCATCGATCGGGCTGTTGTAAAACAGGTAAAAACTCTTCCGCTGATACCAGGTCTGCAGGTCCGCCGGAATCGCCGGGTTCAGCACGCGCTTGTATTGATCGCCCTCCAGCGTCAGGTGCGGTGCGTCGGCGAGAAAGGCGATGGCCTTGCGGAACGCGTCCGGCTTCTCCGCCAGTGCGGCGCGATACCGCTCCATCGTCTCGCGGGTGCCCTGGTACAATCCCATCCCGTAACAATACCGATCGTGCGCCACTTCGAAAAAATAACCGGGCTCGTCCTGCCACCCCGGCCCCGGGCGCTTGAATGAGATCCACATGTTGCTGCGGAACATCGACTTGTCGCGCGAGAAGCGGGTGTCCCGGTAGATGCGCGAGATCGTCTTATTCTGTGTCGGCGACGTCTCGAAGGCCGAGTCGATGTCTAGCATCGTCTCTGCCAGGTCGCAAACCAGGTCGCGCATCGGCTCCAGCAGGCACGCCCGGTATTCCTCTTCGTGTTCGAGGAACCAGGCTTTGCTGTTGTTCGCCTTCAGGCTCTGCAAGAACGCGATGGTTGTCGATGAGAATCCGTTGAACATGCTACTCCACGTCAAAGACTTTGATATCCGTCCAGAACGGCTTGAACTGCTCCACGAATGCCAGGTGCACCGGGTACACCGCGTAGGTATCGAGCCCCTGCTGATCGTCGAAATGCACCACCAACCCGCGGGTGTAACTGCATTCGACCACCGGGCGGTCGGACGGCGTCGGCTTGCCGAAATGCAGACCTTTCACCGTATCAATTGCGACCAGCGACTGCAGGCCGGCATCAAAGTCGGCCAACTGCTCCGGCGTCAGCTCAGATTTCAGCCAGAAATAGACGGAATGGACTAACATGATTTACCTCATTGACCTGGCATGATCTGCGATAAGATCATCTTGATGAGCTTGTCGCGGCCTCACACGACAAAACGATACTCCGCGCCATCCTTGCAGCGCACCCGCATCCCGTTCGGCACCAGGCCCAGGGTATTGCAGCGCTCCACGCTTATGATCCGCGACAGCAGAATCGTTTCCGGCTCGGATTGAATATTCAGCGCGTGCGGTTGGAAGAGCAGTTGCTGGGTGGTGACCGACAACCGCCCACCGACCGACTCGATGCCGCGGAACATATTCGCGGCTACATCGACGAGCTGCGTCTCCGGCTGCGGGGCAGCCATTGTCGCCACTTTTCCCTGTGCGGTGCCGCACTGTGGGTAAAATTTGCCGTCATCAGGCATCTGCTGGCCGCATGTCGTACAAAACATCCCATCCTCCGGCATTAGCTGAAATTCAGCTCGTTCTCCCGCTCATACGTCGAGTAATAATACGGCGTTTCCGCCTCGAACTCGGCGGCGCAGGTGTCCACGATTTTGTAGGCGGGCTGGATATTCCACTGCTGGCGCAGCTTGCGGATTTCCGCTTCCTTGATACCCCACAGCTCGGCCAGGTAGTGATCGTTGAACCCTTGTAGTTTCGCGCGGCGCAGCAGGTCTTCGTCCGGCAGGCCTTTGTGCGCGCGGTAGGCGGTTTCCAACTCGACCAGGTCCTTCACCTTCTGCAGGAACCACGGGTCCACGTAGGTCAGTTCGTGGATCTCCTCCACGTCCATACCGCGACGGAAGGCCTCGCAGATGGCGAAAAGGCGCTGATCGGTGGCGCGGGTGAGCACTTCCTCCAGCTTCATCTCCGACCATTCGTTGATGCCCTTCAGTTTCAACCCGAGCTGGCCGATCTCCAGCGAGCGCACGGCCTTCAGCAGCGCGCCCTCGAAGGTGCGGTCGATAGACATCACCTCGCCGGTGGCCTTCATCTGCGTGCCCACGCGGCGGTCGGCGAAATTGAACTTGTCGAAAGGCCAGCGCGGGATCTTCAGCACCACGTAGTCCAGCGCCGGCTCGAAGCAGGCCAGCGTGCGCTTCGTCACCGCGTTCTGGATCTCGTCCAGGTGCAGGCCCACCGCGATCTTCGCCGCCACGCGAGCGATGGGATAACCGGTGGCTTTCGACGCCAGCGCCGAGGAGCGGCTTACGCGCGGGTTCACCTCGATGACGTAGTAGCGGAAGCTCTTCGGATCGAGGGCGAGCTGCACATTGCACCCGCCCTCGATGCCCAGCGCGCGGATGATCTTCAGTGACGCGGTGCGCAGCATCTGGTACTCTTTGTCGGTCAACGTCTGGCTGGGGGCGATGACGATGGAGTCGCCCGTATGGATGCCCATCGGGTCGAAGTTCTCCATGTTGCAAATGGTGATGCAGTTGTCGTTGCCGTCGCGCATCACCTCGTATTCGATCTCTTTCCAACCGAGCAGGTAGCGTTCGAGCAGGAGTTGCTGCGTCATCGACATGCGAAAACCGCGCAGGGAGATATCATGCAGCTCCTCCCAGTTGTAGGCGATGCCGCCGCCGGTGCCGCCCAGTGTGTAGGCCGGACGCACGATGATGGGGTAGGCGGGCAAACCAGTCCGCGCCTCGAGCTCTTGGATGTAATCGGCAAACTCCTGTACGTCATCCATGCTCTCCGCGATGGCCGACTCCGGCACCGGTTCGCCAATCGACTCCATCAGGTTTTTAAAATGCTCGCGGTCCTCTGCCTTCTCGATGGATGCCAGCGGAGTACCGAGCAGCTCGACGCCGTATTCCTCCAGAATGCCCTGCTTCGCCAGTTTGGTGGCCAGGTTCAAGCCCGTCTGCCCGCCCAGTGTGGGCAGCAACCCATCGGGTCGCTCGCGCGCGATGATCTTCTCCAGGAACTCCACCGTCAACGGCTCGACATAGACGCGGTCTGCCATATTGGTATCGGTCATGATGGTCGCCGGATTGCTGTTCACCAGCACCACCTGCAGTCCCTCTTCGCGCAGGGCGCGGCAGGCCTGCGTGCCGGCGTAGTCGAACTCCGCCGCCTGCCCGATGACGATCGGGCCGGAGCCGATGACCATGACTTTTTTCAGATCAGTACGCTTAGGCATAGCATCCTCGTTTTATCCGCAGATTGAAAAGATTGAAAAGATTTATCATTTCATTTTAAGCACTTATATCTGCGGATCTAATTCGCGTCCCATCCGCAGCATCCGCGATACGAAAAGCTGGAGTCGCAGGGGCAGGGCATCTCGTTGTCCAGCGTCTCCATTGGCGGCAGCACCAGGTTCTCCGCCCACGCGCTGATCAGGCGCATTACACCCAGCGTGGGCACCACATCGCGCTCGGCCAGCACTTCCTGCGCCATCCCGCGGGTCAGCCAGTTCACCTTCGCGATCTCCGGATCGCTCGGTCCCATCGCCAGCTCCTCGGCTTGCGTGGTAAAGATCAGCCGCAGCGAGAGCACGCCGGTGCGCGGCTCCTCCTGCACACAAGACAGACGCTGCTCGACCGCGGAATACCCGGTGCGCTCCAGGAACATGCTCCGCGCCGTTTCCTCGACGGTCTTTTCTTCGACGGTTGCCGAGGGGAGCAGCCAGTATCCGGCGAAACGCCCGCGCGCCAGTTGCACCAGCAGCAGCCGCTCGTCCTGCTCCGCCATCGCCGTCACAATCACGCGCGTCTTTCGTTGCGCGATGCGGCTGCTCGGTCTGAATACATTCGCTCGGTGACCCATGGTTATTCCGTCTGGATCAATTCGCCAGACGGGCTATAATAATGCTCGAATAGCCAGTCCAGCATGAAGGTTTTGAAATCCTGCATCACCTCGATGATCATCAGCGCGTTCTCGTAGACTTCCACGGCGCTCACATCCTCGTATTGGAACATCAACCGGTCGCGGATGTCCGCGCACTGCGCCAATTTCATCGCCCGTTCGCGGGTGGTCATCCCGAATACCGGCAGGTGCAGGAACAGGTCGCGATAATCGCGCGCCGACAGCCGCATCTTTCGGTGCATCACGCTCATCGTCACCAGGATGGCGCTTTGAATGCTCTTCAGGACGTAGGACTCGGCCAGCGCTTTCGTTGACGAGTCCTCCGAAAATTCGGTCAGGTCCATCTGTGTCAGCCGCTTCAGGTCGCGAAGGTGCCCTTCGATCATCTTCAGGTGGCGGTAGATCGGCGTGATGAAGCGCGGCACGCTGACCACCCACACCGGCCTGTCCGGGGCCGACTGCAGCGACGGCGGCTGATCCTGCTTGATCCCGGAGATGCGCTTGCTGGCATTCCACTCCAGGAACACATTATAGCGATACAGCCGATCGCGTTCGCCCGCCTCCACCGAACCGTAGGCCAGGTGGGCGTTGAACGCCATCTCGCACGCTTCGCGATACTCCAGTTTTTCGATTTCCATGAATTCCACCAGGTCGCTGTAGGGGGCGGCGAAATGCCGGCGGATCTTCACCACGCGCTTCTCGATGTGCTCGCTCGACACGTTGCGGGTGAAGACCAGCACGACCCGCGCCAGATCCGGCCCATTCAGCGGCAGTTGCTCATCGCCCGGACCCGGTTGGTAATACGCCAGCCGGACATCGGGAAGCGTTGCGAGATACGCCCGCAGGCGCGGCAAAAACGCATCCAGCGTTTCATGTTGTGTTGTTGACGGTAATTGCTGCTCTACTTTATCGTTAGCCATGTTGCTGCTCCTGTACGTTGACTCGGCTGAAACTTTGCGAGAATCACTGGTTCCGTATCTATTGCAATAGCGCCCGGACCGGGCGCATATTCATCTATCCAAGGTACAACTTACTACTAACTACTCACTCTTCCACTATTCCAACCTATCCTACTGTTGCCCGATCGACAGCACCGAGGCTTTGCAGTGCGCGACCAGGCGGACAAATTCATCGAACATATACTCGGTATCCCGCGGGCCGCCGCTGGCTTCCGGGTGAAACTGCATGGTCATAATGGGCAGGCGCGCATGCACCATACCCTCCACCGTACCGTCGTTCAAATTGATATGCGACACCTGCAGACCGCTGCCCTTGATGCTGTCGGCGTCCACCGCGTAGCCGTGGTTCTGCGCGGTGATGTGCACCTTGCCTGCGCGCACCAGGTCCTTCACCGGGTGGTTGGAGCCGCGGTGGCCGAATTTCAACTTGAAAATGCTGCCGCCGAAGGCCATGCCGATCATCTGGTGCCCGAGGCAGATGCCCAGGGTAGGAATGCCGGTGGTCACCACTGCTTTCAGATTACGCACGTAGTCTTCCAGCTTGCGCGGATCACCCGGACCCGGCGAAAGGGCCACTCCGTCGGGATTCCCTTCCAGAATCGTCTCCGGCGCCGCATCACACGGCACCACCCGCACCTCGCACCCACGCGAGGCGAACAGCCGCAGGATGTTGCGCTTCACGCCGTAATCCACCACCGTCACCCGCAGCGGCGGATCGGCCACGTAGCGCTGCAGCGTATCATACGGCGCCTGCACCGGCTCCGACCACGGATAGGTACGGCCCTCGGAAACCTCCTTGACGAAGTTGAAAGTGCCGTAATCGTCGGCAGCGGCCAGGCGCCCCGCCAGTTCGTCAGCGGACAGGTCCTCACCACTCAGGATACCCATCATTACCCCGTGCGAGCGGGTGACGCGGGTGAGCATGCGGGTGTCCACGCCGGCGATGCCCGGGATGCCGCGCTCCTTCAGGTAGCCGTCGAAGCTGCCCTCCGCTCGCCAGTTGCTGTGGCAGTCGCACAACTGCTTCACCACCACCCCGCGCACCTGCACCCCGTCGGACTCCCAGTCCTGCGGGGTCACGCCGTAGTTGCCGATCAGCGGGTAAGTGAAGGTGAGTATCTGCCCCCGATAACTGGGATCGGTCACCATCTCCTGGTACCCGGTCATCGCGGTGTTGAACACCACCTCGCCGATCGCCGTCGCCGGCGCGCCGATGGACTCGCCTTCAAAAACTGTGCCGTCACTTAAAACGAGTTTTGCGGTCATATAGATACCTGCGGCCAGAAAGGCTTCAATTCCTTAACGGCCTGAAAAGCCAGAATTCCACAATCCAATTCAACGGCCTGAAAGGCCACAATTCTATAGCCCAGGGCAACGCCCTGGGGAAAGGTCTACGAAAGAATGTCAACGCTCTGTAAGAGCACAATTCCTTAATCCGATTTGCGTCCTGTATTTGTGCCGACAGTGTCTGCACAATTGTGTCGGCACTGTCGACACAATTCAAAACGCCGCTTCCTCTTCTGCCATCCTCTTCCGCCAGGTTGAAGTCAAGTCAATTTTGCGCACCGTTCACGTGCGCGCAAGATGGCCTGCCGGAATTTCTCTTCCAGCAATGCGCGCGGCGGCAAAGCGGTCATATACTCCGCGACGCGGATTTCACCGTCGTCTAACCGTAACAGTTCAATCTGCTCTTCGTCTCTCTCCGCACACAGCACCAGGCCGATGGGAGGCTCTTCGCCTGCGTGGGTTTCATATTTCTCCAGCCAGCGTAAATACAGCTCCATCTGGCCTTTGTCTGCTGCCGTGAATCGTCCGATCTTTAACTCGATGGCCACCAACCGCCGAAGGCCACGATGATAAAAGAGCAGATCGAGGTAGTAATCCGCCAATCCAATGCTCATCCGTTTTTGCCGTGCAACAAAACAAAATCCGGCGCCCAGTTCCAGCAGAAAACGTTCCAACTCGGCAATAATGGCCGATTCCAGCTCGGATTCGGAATGAAGCGGCGGCAGACCGAGAAAATCCAGTACATAGGGATCGCGAAACACCAGATCCGGCGTCATCTGATCCGTGTCACGCAACATGTCGAGTTCGTGCGAAATGATGTCGTCCGGCTTCTTCGCCAACGCTGTGCGCTCATAGAGCATGAGGCGAATTTTATCCTGTAATGTTCGCACGCTCCAGTGCTCGATACGGCACATCTCGGCGTAAAAGGTACGCTGTAGGTCGTTTTTTAGGGGAATTATCTCGCGGAAGTGTGACCACGACAATTGTGTCCACAGTGTGGACACAATTTCTAACTGCGAGAAAATCTCTGCAAAACGTACCATTCTGAATAGGTTGCGCCTGCCAAAACCCGTCCCATATTGTAGGGTTAACTCCCCGGCCAGATTCTCGATGATCCGCTCCCCATACTCGGCACGTTCTTCTTTCAGAACATCTTGCCGGATGCGCGTGCCGATACACCAGTATAAATGCACGATACGGGTATTTACCGCGCGAGCGACACCGGCGCGCGATGTATCGATCATCGTGCGTATATCACCGAGCAAATCATCCGTCATCGCGGGCATCGGTAGATCAGTATTCGGTATAAGAAGATTATCCTTCAGAACAACACCTCGCCTTCCGCCATCACCAGCTTCCCCCCGGTGATGGTATAGACCGGCTTGCCTTTGAAGGTCATGCCGGCGAAGGGGCAGTTGCGGGACTTCGAATAAAATTTGTCGGGATTGACGGTCCATTCCGCGTTCGGGTCGACTACGGTGATATTGGGCAGCTCACCCCCATCCGCGGATGGGGCCATGGCTTCGATCAACCGCGCGAAGGTAAGCTCGCCGGCGTGCACGAGCGTCATTGCCGCGCCGAAGGCCGTTTCGAGGCCGATGACTCCGAACGGCGCCTCGTCCCATGGGCGGGCCTTCTCCTCCGGAGTGTGCGGAGCATGGTCGGTCGCCAGGAAATCGATGACACCGTTCGCCAATCCTCGCCTGACCGCCAGCATATCCTCGCGACCGCGTAGCGGCGGATTCATCTTCCAGTTGGCATCCGGGCCGCCTTCATGCCCCGGGATATCCTCCCGGGTCAGCAGCAGATGGTGTGGCGTTACCTCCGCGGTCACCGACAATCCGCGCCGTTTGGCATCGGCGATCAGCGCCACGCTTTCCCCCAGGCTCACGTGCTGGAAGTGCAGCTTCCCGTTCCCGATTTCCTCAAGCGCGTCGATGGCCAGCCGGATCAAATCCGCTTCGCGCGTCATCGGCTCGCTGAAGCCCAGATCGCGGGTCACGCGCACGGCGGAGCGCGGTGTCTCCTCGCAGTGCAGGTCGATGAATGTCTGTCCCGCTGCCGCCTGGATGGCCGACAACAGCATCTCCCGGCTCGACACCGGTTCGCCGTCGCTGCTGAAGCGAATCCACGGCACGCGGGCGCGGATTTCCTCGATATCCACCAGCTTCTCGCCTTGCTGCCCCATCGTCAATGCGCATTTCGGCAGGATGGTGATAGGCAGTTCCGATCCCCATACCCGCGAGAAAAATGCCAGCACCGCTTCGACGGTATCGATCACCGGCCGCGTATTCGGCTCGCTGCGAACGAGGGCATACCCCCCGGCTGCCGCCGCGCGTGCCCCGCTGACGATATCTTCCTTCTCTGTTTGGCCCGGATCGCGAAGGTGGACATGGTGATCGGCGAAGGCCGGCACAGCGACCATGCCGCGGCCATCGAGCACGTGGTCGTAATCACCGAGCGGCACCACGCCATGCCCGGTGACCAGCAGGTCGCCGATGACTCCCCGATATTCCACCTCTTGAATCAGCACGCCGGGCATACCACCTCCTGCATCGTCTCGCAATACGCGCACCGCAGCACGCCGTCGTCGCGCTGCTGGACGGCGGGGGGGATGCCGGGTTCGGCGGTGGTAATGCAGCGCGGGTTGGGGCAGGTGAAGGTAGACGACTGCAGCAGGTCCCAGCGCCGCTCTTCCTCGCTGGCGCCGCGCTTTTCGTCAGGCAGCATGCGCAGCCCGAGCAGTACCGCCGCCAACGCCATGCGCACGGGCACGCCATAGGCCGCCTGGCGGAAATACGCGGCGCGCGGGTCGCCGTCCAGCGAAAAGTCCAGCTCATCCACGCGGGGCAGGGGGTGCAGCACGATGGTGTCGGGCCGTACGCGCTCCAGCGTCTGCCGCGAGACCTGGTAGGTCGAGCGCACCCGCTCGAACTCGGTGGGATCGGTGAAACGCTCCTTCTGCAGGCGCGTCACATACAGCGCGTCGCACTCGCGCAGCGGCGCGGCCTCCAGCGATGCGTAGTGATCGATCACCGCGCCGTAGAGGGCGGCCAGCGACTTGCGGAACGGCTCCGGCAATTCTAAACCGTGCGGCGCCACGCACACCATGCGCGTCCCGAAGCGCGCCAGCGCCTGCGCCAGCGAGTGCACGGTGCGCCCGTGCTTCAGATCGCCGCACAGCGCCACAGTGAGGCCGTCCAATCGGCCTTTCTCGCGCAGGATGGTATACAGGTCGAGCAGCGTCTGGGTGGGGTGCTCGCGCGTGCCGTCGCCACCGTTGATCACCGGCACGCAGGCGAAGTCGGCCGCCACCTTTGCGGCGCCTTCTTTCGGGTGGCGCAGCACGATGATGTCGGCGTAGCTGTCGACGATGCGCACGGTATCCGCCAGCGTTTCCCCCTTGGCGGCAGAGGAGGCCTGCGGATCGGCCATGGAGATGACCTGCCCGCCCAGCCGCAGCATGGCCGCTTCGAAGGACATGCGCGTGCGCGTGCTCGGTTCATAAAAGAGCGCCGCCATCACTGCATCGCGCGCCAGATCCAGCCGGCGGCGGGTCAGGGTGGAGAATTCGTTGGCGTGCTCAAACAGGGCCAGGATATCGTCATTCGTCAGATCGCGGATGGAGATCAGGTCAAATCCGTTCATCTGTTGCCTCCTGTCCATTGCGGATCACGCTGACCAGGTCGGCGGCGTCGGTCTCCGTCAGGCGCACCAGCACGCGCTCGGCGTGGGCGGTGGGGATGTTTTTGCCGATGTAATCGGGTCGGATGGGCAGCTCGCGGTGCCCGCGGTCGATGAGCACGGCAAGCTGGATACAGGCAGGCCGGCCATGCTCGACCAGCGCGTCGAGGGCGGCGCGCACGGAGCGCCCCGTGCAGATCACGTCGTCTACCAGCACCACGCGCAGGTCGGTCAGGTTGCAGGGGATGCGCGTGGGCCGTTCGGCGTTGGGGATCAGCGGGCGAATGGCGCCGTCGTCGCGGTGCAACGAAATATCGAGCGCGCCGACCGGTACCCGGCCGCCTTCGAATTGCTGCATGAGCGCCGCCAGCCGTTGCGCCAGCGGCACGCCGCGCGTGTGCAACCCGACCAGCAGCAGGTCGCTGGTGCCGCGATTGCGCTCAATGATTTCATGCGCAATGCGCTTCAACGCCCGGCCGATATCTCCGTCGTCGAGAATCTGCCGTTCGCTGCTGCCGGGCACAAAAAAACCTTCCCGTGGCGTAATCATCGGGAAGGTACCTGATTTTGATGCAACTGTGCCATGATGCCACCCTTCGCAGTCTCACGGGACTACCTTTAAAAGGTTGGTAACGTACTGCAAAATAATACCAGAGCACCGGGAGATTGTCAAGGCGATGCGGGCGGTTTTGTCGTCAACAAGCAAACCCGTACGTAGTAAGCCACGCAGCCGCAGCAGAGTGGCGTTCGGGTATAGAAAAGCTTACCTGTTATACGACGCCACTCCGCTGCGGCTGCGTGGCTTACTACGTACGAGCTTTCCTGTTGACGAATGACGACTATTCATGCGGCATCAGCATCATCCTGTCTCCCGTTTGTCCCATTGCCTGTCGGGTAGTATAATACCGATTATGACCGGTCAACGGAGGAGAACCCTGGCCGCGGCCTGCCGGATCGCGCTGGCGCTGATCGGGTTGGCGGGGGTGTTGCTGGCGGCGGGGTGCGGGAAGCGGCATGTGCAGACCCCGGCGCCGCCCGAGACGTCGGTACCGGCGGAGAGCGGCCCGAGCGCGGTCAAAGTCACGGGCGGTGCCCGCATCGTGATTCCGGAAAACGGCCCGCGCGTCTGGGTCGCCGAAGCCGAGACCATCACCGCCAGCACCGAGCCCGGCAATATGAAGCTGACAAAGGTCTCCTGCCAACTGTATCGGAACGGGCAGGAGACATTGCGCGTGCAGGCGGATGCCGGTGATGCCGTGCAGCAGGGCAAAACCGTCCACATGACCCTTACCGGCAACGTCCGCGCGGTGGAACCCGTGCGGGGACTGCGATTGACCGCCGATCAATTCGAATGGGCGTCGCAATATGACCGGGTCAGCGCGGTGAACGTGCATTGGATCGGCCTGGGATTCGACCACCGGGCAGATCGCGGTGTGTTTTCTACCGACCTGACCCGCGGCGACTTCAGCGGACACGTGAAAACGACACCCGCGGTGTCGAAATAACCGGGAGGACGGAGACATGAGGAAAATCCGCATATTGATCATCGCGTTGCTGGCGATAACGGGTGCCATCATGCTGCAGGCGTTGCTGCTTGCCCAGGCAGCCGCGCCCAAAAAAGTGCCATTTGTAGGCAATCTCACGGCAGATCTCATGGAAATCGATCTCAATAAAAATTTAATGTCGTATGACGATCATGTCATCTTCACTTCACCTGTCAACAACACATCCATCACCTGCGATCACTTGAAGGCGAACGCGGCCTCTAAAGCGAAAATCACGTCAGTCGAAGCGAGCGGGCATGTGAAGTTTAGTGTGACAACGAACGATAAAGCGACGGGAAAACCGAATTACCACTTTGACGGCACCGGCGAGTTGGTGCAGTATTCACTGGTTGAAACTACACCGATCGTACACATGACCAAAGTGAATGGCGTGACGCCCCGGTTGACCATGACCGACCTGGCAACAAATGAGCCGACGATCTTTACCGGCGAGGAGATCGAGTATAACCTGGCAACCGGCGTCATCAAAGGCAAAATGGTGAATCTGCAAAATCCGGAGAATGGCCAGTGAACGGTCAACCCGCTGTAAATCATGTCAATTATACCGTCAGTCGCGAGACGGGCGTGCTCCGTTGCGAGGAATTGGTCAAGCGGTATGGCCAGCGCACCGTGGTGAATATGGTTTCGGTGGAGGTGCATCCCGGTGAGATCGTGGGCCTGCTTGGTCCCAACGGCGCGGGTAAGACGACCACCTTCTACATGCTCGTCGGATTGGTGCGGCCCAATGAAGGCCGCGTGCTGCTGGGCGATCGCGAGATTACCGGGTTTCCCATGTTCCGCCGCGCGCGGCTCGGACTCGGCTATCTGCCGCAGGAGCCGTCCGTCTTTCGCAAGTTGACGGTGGAAGAAAACCTGCACGCTGTGCTGGAGATGCGCGGCATGCCGCGACGCGAGCGGCAGCCGCGGGTGGATCAGCTCATCGCGGAGTTCAGCCTGGAGCACCGGCGCACGGCGGAGGGCGGCGTGCTCTCCGGCGGCGAGCGGCGGCGGGTGGAGATCGCCCGTACGCTGGCGTGCGACCCGGCATACATCCTGCTCGACGAGCCCTTCACCGGCGTCGACCCCATCGCCGTGGACGATATCCAGCAGATCGTGATCTCATTGCGCGATAGCGGTATCGGGGTGCTGATTACCGACCACAACGTGCGGGAAACCCTCGCCATCACCCAGCGCAGCTACATCATCTTCGAAGGAAAAATCCTCACCTCCGGCAGCTCCGCGGAGATCGCCAACGACCCGATGGCGCAACGCTACTACCTGGGGGACCGGTTCTCGATGTGACCTGGAACCGGGTAAAGATGGAACCACAGTGGCACGGAGAATGTGATTAGTTAGTAGTGATAAGTGATAAGATAGCCATTCAGTCTTTGAAGTAATTATTTTTGTAATCCCATAGCCAGGGTCGTTGGTGTTGCCCCTGGTTATGGGATTTTTTAACATGCAACCAGTAGAGCCCAAGGATGACCTTATCACTTTTTACTTATCACTACCGATCCAGGAGATTACCCCTTCGCCGGCGTCGCACTGTCGCCGCCGATCTGCGCGGGGGTGAAGCCGCTGCGCCGCCCATTCTGCACCATGAAGGAGAAGGCATAGGTATAGGTTTTGCCTTCGGTATTCTTCGCGGTGGCCACCAGCGTGTGCTGCCCGTCGGCAAGCGGTATGGTGTTCAACTCATAACGGTGCGGCCCGTGATTCTGGTAAGCACGGAGCGTGTTGCTGTCCAGCAGCAACTGAATGTCGGCCACCGGACCGAATCCCAGGATCTCGATGCGAATGCCGCCGCAAAACGGCGGCATCGGCCCGTTCCAATCCTGCAGCACCGGTCCGGACTCGGTCAACTCCATGTCGTTCAACGAGATGCGCAAATCGACTTCGACAGGGGGTGGCGGGGCCGGCTGGACGCGCGACTTCACCATCACGGGACGGTCGGTGGAGAGCCAGTCCTGCGGTGAGCGAATCAGCGGGATGGCGAACGTCCTGGGCACTGTCCCCGACTTGACCGTTTCTGTGACGAGCGTCGCCATCGACACGATGTATTGCGCGATCGATAACTTCTGCCGGGACAGGAACATCACGGTCCGGGGGAGGGTATTGCCGGCGGCGGTGGTCATCGTGAGTAAATTTTCGGCATTCGATCCGACTTCGACGGTGAGCACCGCAGCCATTTGACCCGGCGATTTCGGTTCGTCGTCGGCATGATAATCCGGGCCTTTGATGTCGTGCAGTTGAATGGCCACCACTGCGGGAAAGGTCGTGGTTTTCTGCCAGTCGATAATGGCACGGCACAGCAGTTCGAAAGCGTTCGGCGCGGTGACGATCATGGTGTGCCCGTTCGTCATGGTCAACTGATACGCTGAGGGCAAGGCATCCGCCGTGGAGGTGGCCTCCACGATCGTGCCGGCGAGGTTGATTATCTCGGCGCCGCTGAAAGCGATCTCCTGCGCCCAGGCTTGTTGCAGGGGGAGCAAGGCAGCCAGGGAGATGAGGGTGAGTAGCAACGCGAATCTCATCATCTTGAATGTCCTTGCCGTCGTGATTTACACACGTATCAATATTGTAGGTGACCTGCCCATGCTTGTCAAGGAACAGACAGACAGGACACACTGCAAAGTGCCGGAAACGGCTCGGTAGTGCTTCGCAAGTTCCGACAGGCGATAACCGTGCGCCTGGCGTAAGATGATGCATCTGCCAGCCGAGAAAAGGTGGCTCCGAACGGGGCAACCGGTTCTAAGATTACCCCACGAAAATCATTTGTAACCATTCACGGCGGGCATGTGCGTCATCTTACGGCAAGCGCACGGTCATGAGCATGAAATGACCGTGCGCTTGCTGTAAGATGAAGCCTATGGGGTCGGGGTGAGGGAGAGACTCGGCAGGCCTTTCCGTGAATGGTTACAATTATTTTTGTAAAAAGCACTAAAAAACTAAAATAGTAAGAAGGAAGTGCTGTACCGGTGGCATAAAGTATAAATTGGTTACCGCACGGTAATCCACGGATAACGCCTCTTACTCGGGGACGGCATCCTCAACTCGGTCAGGTTACAGCAGGGCGGCTGCGCCGCAACCAAACACGAAAGCCGTGCGTAGCGGCGAGAAATCGCGGATTAGTAATACTGTGCTGTTGTAATATTGGATTGGTGCTCGAAATGTCTCTTCCAGATTTATCGGGCGGTCTCGCATACTGGTGCGGGGCCGCCCTTACCGCGTGGCTGGCGGTCGTCATCGTCGGTCTGTTTGCAAAACGATACGCGGGATTACTGCATCCCCTGCTCACCGGAATGGGAAGTCTGTTACTGCTGCTGCCGGCGTTCTTCGGTGGAAACCATACCCTCTCTCTTCCACTCCCGTTGTTTTTTGGCGATGCCGACATCGGGTTCATCATCGATCCGTTGAGCCGCTGGTTCCTGTTCGTCATCGGTCTGGTCGGGGCAGCCACGGCGCTGTTTGCACCCGGCTACCTGGCCCACCTGCGGCAGCGGATCTCGCTGGGGTTTCTCTGGTCGGCGCTGGCGCTGTTGCTGATCAGTATGACCGGCGTGGTGCTGGCCGCCAACGTGTTGACCTTCCTGGTGGCCTGGGAATTGATGGCGCTCTCCTCCTTCGCGCTGGTGGCGGCCGATCACGAGCGGCAAGCCATCCGCCAGGCCGCGCTGATCTACCTGGGCGCCACTCGCGTCGGTACGGCGTTCCTGATGGCGGGATTCCTGTGGGCGCATCACCTGACGGGAAGCTGGCGCTTTGCCGACTGGCATCTGGCCGGCGCCACGGCGCTACTCCCCGCGCTGTTGATCTTCATCGGCCTGGCGACCAAGGCAGGCTGCTGGCCGTTCCACCTGTGGCTGCCGATCGCCCATCCTGCCGCGCCGGCGCCCGTTTCGGCCATCATGAGCGGGGTCATGCTTAAAACTGCCATTTACATGATGATCCGCCTGTTCGTGCTCGGCGACCACCTCACCACGCCGGCGCTCGGACCGCTCATCCTGCTGCTCGGTGCCATCTCGGCGTTCTGGGGGGTGCTCTTCGCGCTGCTGCAGCACGATTTGAAACGGCTGCTGGCATATCACAGCGTAGAAAATATCGGCATCATCCTCATGGGCATCGGCGTGGCACTGATCGGCAATCAGCAGCATCTGCGCCTGCTCTTCCAGCTCGGGCTGGCGGCCGCGCTGTTCCATACGCTCAACCACGCGGTCTTCAAAAGCCTGCTGTTCTTCGGCACCGGCGCCATCGATGCGCAGACGCACCAGCGCGACGTCGAGCATCTCGGCGGCCTGATCCACCGCATGCCGTGGACCGCCGCGGCCTTCATTACCGGCAGCGCGGCGATCTGCGCTTTACCGCCGTTGAACGGCTTTGCCAGCGAATGGCTGCTATACCAGGGATTCTTTCAGATGGCGACCGATGGCGCCACGATGGGCATGCGGCTGGGAGCGCTGGTGCTGATGGGCTGGCTGGCGCTGATTGGGGCACTGGCGCTGGCCTGCTTTGTGAAGGCGGTGGGTGTGGTATTTCTGGGCAATCCTCGCGGCAAGGCGGCGGCGCAGGCAGCGGAAGCCGTGCGCGGTATGGTGGCGGCCCAGGTGCTGCTCGCTGCCTGCTGCGTCGGACTGGGCGTGGTTGTGCCCTTCGTGCTGATCCTGCTGTCAAGCATCATCGGTGGCCCGGCGCTCGCCTCCGCGTGGACCATCCCCACGCCGCTCCTCGCGGTGCTGCTGGCCGGCCTGGTGTTTGGCCTGTCCGTGCTGCTGGCCCTTGCCGCCCGGCGGCAGCCGGTCCGGCGCTTCATCACCTGGGAATGCGGCTTCGGCTCACTGGGTGCACGGACGCAATATACCGCTACCAGCTTCGCGCAGCCCATCTCGCGGCTGTTCGGCGCCATCTACCACTACAGCGTGGTGTTTCGCCTGCGCGGGCGAAATCGCCGGTATTTCCCGGAGTCCGTCGACGCCGGCGCCATGCATGAACCTTATCTGGAGACCCGCGTGTATGCGCCATTGCTGCGGAGCATCCAGCGCGTGGCCGGCCTGCTGCTCCTGCGCCTGCAGGCCGGCAGCATCCATCAGTATCTGCTGTTCATGGCGCTGGTGCTGGCGCTGCTGCTCTGGGTGGGGTATTGCAAATGATCTCACTGCTGCTGATGGCTCTGAACCTGCTGCTGCTGCCCCTGCTGCTGACCGGCGTGATCCGCAAGGTGAAAGCCCTGATGCAGACCCGGGTGGGGGCGCCGATTCTTCAGCCGTTTTACGATATGGCCAAGTGGCTGCGCAAGGGGGAAACGGTCAGCGAAACAGCCAGTTGGGTGTTCATCTGGACGTCCCGCGTCGGGTTGGCGGTGGCGGCGATCGCCGCGGTGCTGGTGCCGTGGGCCGGGCCGCTTCTTCCCGCCGGCTGGGCGCCGGCCACTAATTTCCTGCTGATTATCTACCTGCTGGCACTCAGCAAGTTCTTCGGCATGCTGGCGGCTATGGATACCGGCTCGGCATTCGGCGGGTTGGGCGCCAGCCGGGAGGCAACCATCTCGCTGCTGGTCGAGCCGGCCATGATGATCGGACTGGGGGCGCTGGCGCTGGGCGCCGGCAGCACGGATCTCGGCGCCATCTACGCGCATCCCGCCAATTCCATTGTTGCCCTGCTGGTCGGCGTGTCGCTGGTGATTGCCGCCCTGGCCGAGCTCTCCCGCATGCCGGTGGACGACCCGAC
>Ga0172368_10002696_pt1 | contig 22271 bp, 16 predicted proteins | sample Lak11m_FD_114540 | JGI IMG/M metagenome (GOLD analysis project Ga0172368, IMG submission 114540) | Freshwater microbial communities from Kabuno Bay, South-Kivu, Congo - kab_022012_11m | ecosystem: Environmental > Aquatic > Freshwater > Lake | place: Democratic Republic of the Congo: South-Kivu...
ATATGGGGGTGTTTGTCTAAACAATTTAAATCCTGGCTTCATCCAAACTGGGGATAACTCGCGAAAATCTGTGGATAACTGCCCTCGCCTGTGGAGAATAGGCACAATTGTTCGATAATGCATCCCCGTAGTCACCCCCATATATGGGCATGAGTATGGAACAAATCCCATATATGGAAACAGCGGGTTATTTTGGATAAGTCCCTTTCGCTGTGCAGGAAGTTGCTCGGATTCTCTCCACAGGAGGGAGTCTCTTTACAAACGGGACCAGGCGCAAGGTATGGTGTGGATGCGATAAGGCTTGCCCACAGGTGGCGGGTAAATCCATTTGTCCACAGTTTCCACAGCCCCTACTAATATTACGAATCCATGGATATATAAAATAAGATACTTGAATCCAATATGTAAATCCTGTACAATCCTTGTATAGCAGGCCCCTTCTTTGCCAACCGTGGGAGGTTGTTGCCATGGATATGATCAAAGTTTCTGCCAACTCCCGTACCTCTGCAGTCGCCGGGGCGATAGCGGGCGTGATCCGCGAACATAAACGGGCTGAAGTGCAGGCCATCGGCGCGGGAGCAGTCAACCAGGCTGTCAAGGCGCTGGTGCTGGCCACGGGTTATCTCAGGAACGACGGGATCGACGTGGTGTGTGTGCCCGAGTTTGTGGACGTGGAGATCGAGGACAAGGTGCGCACTGCCGTAAAACTGGTCGTCGCGCCGCGCTGACCCCGCCCGTTCGACCAATCGAATGCTGGGTGGCGTATAATCGAACCGGAACGCTTCATGCGGGACCGTTCGTCTGATTCCGCTTCGACGTTTTTTTTCACCTGAGATATGCGACGCTCCAATTCATTTCCGCGCGGATTGTTTTTGCTGTTCCTGCTGGCTGGCCTGTGCGCCGGGCTGGTCGGTCCGCGCCTGGCAGGGACGGCGAAGGCCGCACCGGTGAGCGCGTTTGCTTTGGATGTGATTATTAATGAAATTGCATGGTCGGGTACACAAGCGGATGCAAATGACGAATGGATTGAGCTCTATAATCCAACAGGAGCAGATATTAGTTTATCGGGATGGGTATTACAGGCTACTGATGGAACGCCAAATATTTCGCTTTCAGGCTCAATTTTGGCGGGCGGCTATTATTTGCTTGAACGAACTGATAACACTACGATATCTGATATAAATGCTGACCTGATATATACAGGTGCTTTAGGTGATCCAGGTGAAACATTAACTCTCTATGACAATTCTGCAACTCCAGTTGTGATTGACACGGCGAATGGAAATGGGGGGGGATGGCCTTTTGGGACAGGAGCACCTAATCGTTTTAGCATGGAACGCAGGGGCGTTATTGCGGATTCTGATACTGCCTGGGCTTCAAATGATGGCATAACAAGAAATGGCTTGGGTGCGGCCTTACCGGTTCCCAATCCAATTAACGGCACGCCAAAACAACAAAATTCAGCGTTTACTGGGTATTCTTCTTTGGATATTCTCATCAACGAAGTCGCCTGGGCGGGGACAATGGCATCGCCCGATGACGAGTGGATCGAGTTATACAACCCGGGAGGAAGCCCCATCTCACTGGATGGCTGGCGGCTTGTTGCAGACGATGGAAGCCCGGATATTTCCCTGGATATTAGCAAGTCAATTCCGGCGGGCGGATATTATTTGCTGGAACGCGGGAGACAGCAAGTCACAAGTATTCCTTATGACCAGCTCTTTTTCGGCGCGCTCGACGACACCGATGAAATCCTGCGACTGCGCGCCCCGGATGGCTCCATCGTGGATACGGCCAATTCCGACGGTGGCGCGTGGCCTTCGGGCAGTCTGTCACAGAGCAGAAGCATGGAACGCGTCGGCGTGGTGGCGGATGACCGCCTGACCTGGGTAACGTTCGATGGGATTCCCACCCCCGGAGTCTTCGATGCGGCAGGCAACCCGGTTTATGGCACGCCAGGCATTCAAAATTGGGGATGGGGGCAAGTTCCCACACCCACCCCGCTTCCCACCTTTACATCAACCGTCACCCAAACTTCCACAGGCACCAGCACTTCCACCCCCACGCAAACCTCCACGCCTGCGGTGAGCATGGCTGTACTCATCAACGAAGTCGCATGGATGGGCACGCTTTCCTCCAGCAGTGACGAGTGGATCGAACTTTACAACCCGGGGCTGCTGCAGGTCAATTTGAGCGGCTGGAAACTATCTGCCACCGACGGCACCCCGACGATCAACTTAAGCGGCACGATCCCTGCAGGCGGTTATTTTGTTCTGGCAACCAACAGCAGTGTATTCGATGACCTGACGCCGGATATGACCTATAGCGGTTCATTGAGCAATAGCGGCGAAATTTTGAGCCTCTATGATTCCACGAATGTGCTTGTAGACAGGGCCAACTCGGATAGCGGCGACTGGCCTGCAGGAGTTGCCTCGCCCACCTATGCCAGCATGGAGCGCAGGGGAGTGATCGCAGATGGTTTCTTTGCGTGGTCGACCTACGCCAACCCGTTACCGCCGCCTTATCCGGATCCGCTGGTGCATGACGACAGCGGCAACGTGATCAAGGGGACGCCGGGACAGCCGAACTGGGGTCCCACGGTTACGTTGACTCCCACAGCAACCGCCACCCTCACGCGCACCCCGACTTCCACGCGCACGTCCAAGCCGCCTCCCACCTCCACGAAACGACCCACCGTCCAGCCGGTCGGCCGCCCCATCATCAATGAGTACCTGCCGCGCCCGAATTTCGATTGGAACCAGGATGGAAGGATAGATGTCTTCGACGAATATATCGAAATCATCAACGTCGGCCCGGTGGACAGCAACCTCAAAGGCTGGAAACTGGACGACGAGGATGATCTTGGTTCCAGTCCATACACCTTGCCCAGCGTCACGTTGAAGCCCGGTCAGCGTATCATTTTTTACGGGCTTGAAACCAACATCCTGCTGGGCGACGGCGGCGATACGGTGAGGCTGATCAATCCCGGCGGCACGGTGATGGACGCGCATACCTATTCGATTGCCAGGAACCCCGATCAATCGTGGTGCCGCCTGCCGGACGGTCCCGGCTACTGGTACGATGACTGCCTGCCCACGCCGAATCTGTTAAACACGCGCGAAGGACAGGTCCCGTCCATGCCGCCGGGAAACGGCCTGCAGCCCGCAATTTGCAGTTTGCCCGATACCCTCCCGCCGGAGGTTTTGTTTGCCGAGTGCAACGGTTATGGTTCGAATATGTGGCGTTCCATGTATTGGGATGAGGATGGCTGGCAGGGGGATCAATTCATCCCCGAAAATACCAGCAAGTGGGATTCGTTCGTGGAATAAAAAAAAACGTCCCGCAGGCCGTATGTCGAACCTGCGGGACGTTCTGCGTTAATCCTCGGCGGCTCTCGCCATTTCATCCGCCTCGAAGACCACTTCCTCTTTTCCGACCAGTTTATCGTCCACTTTTGTCGCGATCAGTCGCAGGTGGCCGGGATGCGCCACGTAATCGAGGTCGTCGGCGGGGACGGCCAGCACGGGGCAAAGCGTGAAATTATCGATCCATTTTTCGTAGAGATTGTTCAGCCCATCGAGATATTCCGGTGTGATGGAGCGCTCGTAATCGCGTCCGCGGCTGCTGATGCGGTGAAGCAGGGTCGGGACGGAGGCGCGCAGGTAAATGACCAGGTCGGGCGGCGGCAAAAATTGAACGGCGGTCTCGTATAGTTCGCGGTAGGTCTGGTAATCGCGCGCGGTGATATATCCCTGCGTGAACAGGTTTTGCGCGAAGATTTCCGCATCCTCGTAGACACTGCGGTCCTGGATCACGGAATTCAGGTGCTGGGCAAGTTGAAAATGCGAACGCAGCCGGCGGCTGAGAAAGAAGACCTGCGAATGGAACGCCCAGGCGGACATATCCTCGTAGAAGTCCGCCAGGTAGGGGTTCTCGGACACCGGCTCGTAGAACGGGTCCCAGCCCATTTCATCGCAAAGCATTTTCACAAGGGTGGATTTCCCCACGCCAATGTTACCGGCAATTGCAACGAATTTTTTCATAATACCCTCTCCATATGAGAAAATAAGGGACGTTCTGCGTAAATAAGAGGGCGGCCATCCGACCGCTCTCATTGTGGGTTTAGTCGGCCTTCGCCAGTTCCGCGTCGATGATCTGCTTGAAGTATTCAATCGGGTAGGCGCCGCCAAGCCGATAACCGTTCACAAAGAACGTTGGCGTGCCTCCCACTGCGGCTTCCCCGTTCGAATCAGGGGGCAGGCTGCCTGCATAGGCCATATCGTCCAGGATGGCCTGCTCGTATTTGTGACTGGTCATGCACTCTTCGAATGCCGTCACGTCCAGACCAAGATCGGCGGCATATTGATTGTAGGCCGCCTGTTCCAGTGTGGTGCCTGTCTGATTGTTCAAAGCCTCCGCATTCTCGAACAGGACATCATGGAATTGCCAGTATGCATCCTGGTCGCCGGCGCACAAGGAGGCTTCCGCGGCTGGAAAGGCATTTTGGTGAAAGGACAGCGGGAAATTGCGATACACAAAACGGATTTTACCGGGGTAGGCGTCCAGAAGCGGGGCATAGACCTGGTTATGCCAGCGGCTGCAGAACGGGCACTGGTAGTCACTGAATTCGACAATGGTGATCGGCGCGTCCGCCGGGCCGATGCTCGGATAACCTTCGGTTTCGATATTGTAAATGACGGGTTCGGGAGGCTCCTGCGGCGCCTGTGTCGCTGCCGCAGGTTGTTCCGGGGCTGCGGCGGCGGGAACAACCGGCACAGCCCGTCCCCATGCAGCGTACCCGACCAGTATACCGACAGCAAAGGCCAGCACAACCAGTACCGAGTAAAAGTGACTGCGCTTGAATACGACTAAATCTTCTTCCTGGGGGTTGTTATTTTTATCATTCATGGGCGGCATTATAGTTGATTTGAAGAAAAAATGGGCATGAACCTCATGCCCATTTAGGAACTTGGAAGTTAAATCCTTGCTTTTTGCCTGCACTGGGCCACAGGCACACGTGTACAAGAATTTTCAAACACAAAGGACACGAAGCACACAAAGTTTTTAAAGGTCTTCCTTCGTGACCCTTGTGTCCTTCGTGTTTAAGCCTTTTTGCCGCAGGTCGGCTTGTCCGAGTTAAGGTCATCCGTATCTTTTCATGAAACGTTCCATTCGATGCAGGGCTTCCTCGATCCTGCTGTATTCCGTGGCGTAACAGGCTCTCACAAATCCCTCGCCGCCGGGGCCGAAGGCATTGCCCGGCACCACGGCCACCGATTCTTCGCGCAGTAATTTTTCGGCGAAGGTTTCATCGTCCATGCCGGAGGCGCGGATGTCCGGAAATGCGTAGAACGCGCCGCGCGGCTCGAAGGTCTGGAGGCCGAGGCGGTTCAATCCGTCGACCAAAAGCCTGCGGCGGCGGTCGTATTCGGTCACCATTTCCTGCACGTACGGTTCGCCCGTCTTCAAGGCTTCGAGCGCGGCATCCTGTGCGGTGGTCGGCGCGGACATGATGGTGTACTGGTGAACGCGCAGGAGTCCCTGCATGATGTCTGCCGGGCCGCAGGCATACCCGACGCGCCAGCCGGTCATGGCATAGGCTTTCGAGAAACCGCCGAGCAGGATCGTGCGTTGTCTCACGCTCTCATCCAGCGCCGGCACGCAGACATGCTCGAAGTCGTACACGAGGCGGTCATAGATTTCATCCGAGACGATGAGCAGGTCGTATTCCTCGGCGATCTTCACGATTTCAAGGATGACTTCGCGCGTCGCCACCGCCCCGGTTGGGTTCGACGGGTAGCCGATGAAAATGACCTTCGTACGCGGCGTGATGGCCCTGCGGATATCGGCGGGGTCCGCCATGAAGTTGTTTTCGATGCGCGACGGAATCTCCACCGGTACGCCGCCCGCGAGAATGACCTCAGCCTGGTAGGCGACGAAACAGGGCGTGGGAATGATCACCTCGTCGCCCGGCTCCAGCAGGGCGGTCATGGTGAGATACAGGGCCTCCGAAACGCCCACCGTGATCACGATCTCGTTTGCCGGGTCGTACCTGACCCCATACAAACGTCGAAGATTATCCGCCACGGCCTGGCGCACTTCCGCTTTTCCAAGATTGGATGTGTAATGCGTCTCGCCGTTTTGCAGCGAGCGCATCCCCGCCTCGAGAATTGGCTTCGGCGTCGTGAAATCCGGTTCGCCGATGCCCAGCGAAATCACGTCCTTCATCGTCGCCACGATGTCGAAAAATTTGCGGATGCCGCTGGGTTTCAACCCGGCCACCCGCGCCGAAAGACGTTGTGCTTCTGTTGTTTTCTGCATGGAGCCTCCTTACAAAATTTGGATGTGCCACGAATCAGGAATTTCCCGATACGTGAGTTCAAAGGCCTGCCCGTCCGCTGTCTTGACGCGAAATCCCTTTTCCCCCGGGCCGCGCCACCTTGCCAGGATCTCGGCAATCTCCAGCCGTTTTCCATTCCACATCAACGCCAGCGGCCGGTCGGCATATTCGTGATCCGAGCGGCATTCGACGGTTTCCATATTCCAGCGCTTCCAACTCAAAAAGGGCGGGACGAAATGTCACTGCCCCGGAATGACGGAACTGTTGTCCCCGATGTTCAACTGCATGACCTGCCCGTCGCCTCTTCCGCGGACTTTGGCCTGCCTGCCGATCAAGGAGCGACTCAGCGCCGAAGCAGTGACCTCACAACCTGCCTCGAGGATGCTGTCCTCGATTCGGCTGTCCTCGATCGTGCAATTCGGCCCGATGGACGCGTACGGCCCGACGACCGAGTTTTTTACCTTCGCGGTCTGGTGAACAAATGAGGGAGCGATAATTTCAACTCCATCCTGCCTCTCATTTTTTATCCTGTTCGCCGCGCCGCGTTCAAGCAAAACCTTGTTCGTATCCAGCGTCGCCTCAATGGTGCCGGTATCCAGCCACGTGCCGATCTCCTGTACGCGCACCTTTGCCCCGCCCTTCAACATCAGGGTGATGGCGTCGGTCAGGAAGAACTCATTTTTTAACTGGATTTTCCTTTCCATCTGTTCATCGATCGCGGCCAACAGCCTTTCCGCGCTCTTTAAGTAGTAACACCCAACCACCACAAGATTGTTATCCACTTCCTGCGGCTTTTCGATGAAGCGCGTTACCCAGCCGTCCGCGCCCAACTCGGCCACGCCAAAGCGGCGCGGGTCCGCCACGGGCATCACCCATGCCACCCCATCGGCTTCCTCTTTTTCAAGAAACGAGAAGTCTGTTTCCATCAGCGTATCGGAAAAGCAGACGATCATTGGGCCGCACAGGTATTCACGCGCCAGCGAAAGCGCATGGCTTTGTCCCTTCATCTCGTTCTGCACGACGTAATGCGCGTTGAGATCCGGGTAATTTTCCTTCATGAACTGCGGGATTTGTATTTCGCCGAGATAAGGCCCAAGGATGAATACATATTCGGCGTTCCCCGGGTCCGGCAGGGTCTTGAACATGTCCAACAGGTGCTCGAGCGAGGTTTTTCCAGCCACGCTGACGAGCGGTTTGGGCTTGCTCCAGGTGTGCGGGCGCATACGCGTGCCCCAGCCCGCCATGGGGATGACGATTTTCAGGGTCTCAGACATGGGTCAATTTTACCTCGCAATGAATTCACAGCCGGTCGTAAACAGGCCGTGGAAAATTTCTTCATCAGGTCCCGTTACCAAATCCCGTGGTTTGAAAGTTCCTGGTGGTTTAAATACGCTTCGATTTTTCGGCGATGCCCCGGCATCAACCCGCCGGGAAGGTTTTCCGCCGAAAAGAATCCCGATTCGGCAATTTCGTTGTCCGATTTGCCGATGAACTCGAAGTCTTCGCAGGTGAAAAGCACACTGTGATCTGTTTTATGCTCGTCGAAACTGGTGTAGATGCCGATTAGTTTCATTTCCCCCAGTTCCGCGCCCGATTCTTCACGCGCCTCGCGCCGCGCGGCCTGTTCAATGGTCTCATGTCGTTTTACCCCGCCGCCGGGCATAAACCAGCCGTCCCGATAGGTCTGCCTGATCAGAAAAACATCCCCGTTCCTGATCATCATGACCCGGACGCCCATGCGAACCGGGCGAAAGAGGAAGGTAAAGATGCGATAGCCGAAGTATAAAAAGCGGATGAACATTTGCTCACACTTTGTTCGCATCATCGTGCGTGATGACGCGGTTATATTATTTTTAAATTTGCCAGACTCGCGGCAAGACGTTTTATCCCAACCGATTCGAATACCACGTCGATGATCTCATCATTATCCTGGACCCTGCTGTCCAGCACAATGCCCTCGCCCCATGTCCCATGCTTGACGCGTATCCCGGCGCGGTATTTGCTTTCCATAACGGGGGCAGGCTGCAGGGACGGGAAGGATGCGGACCATTTTGTTCCAGCGGAGGAATGTTTGAGCGTTCGTCCCGTCCGCGTTTTGCCCGCGAGCAGTTCGGCCGGGACGTCTTCCAGAAAACGCGAGGGATAGGTTTCCTCGGCCATGCCGCGTCCGCCGCGCTGGATGGCGCGGATGAGATAAAGGCGATCCTTTGCGCGCGTGATGCCGACATACATCAGGCGGCGTTCCTCTTCCATGGATTCCGGGTCATCGAAGGAACGGCTGTGCGGGAGGATGCCGTCGTCGAGGCCAACGAGGAAGACCGAGCCAAATTCGAGTCCCTTCGCGGCGTGAAGCGTGAGGAGCGTGGGCGCGTTGACGTTATCCTTGAGGGTGTCCTGGTCGGCGACGAGCGCGACGTTTTCGAGAAATTCCTCGAGGGTGCGCGTGGCGTATTCCTCGGCGAGACGCTTCAACTCCTGCACGTTGTCCCAGCGGTCGACGCCTTCCTCGGAGTTGTCGTCAATGAAATCCTTGTAACCGATGTCCGCCAGGATGTGCGTGAAAAGTTCGGGCACATTGAGCATGGGCGCAAGCGCGATCCAGTTTGCGAGAGCGCCGCCGAAATCGGCGAGGGGCGCCGCGGCGCGTCCGCTGAATGATGACCAGTACGGTGAATTGGAACCGCGCGCCAGGTCGAGGAGAACCGCGCCCGCGTTGATGTCGTTCTGGCGCGCGACGAGATGCAGGGTGGTTAGCGTCTTCTCGCCGATGCCGCGCGGCGGGACGTTGATGACGCGGTCGAGCGCGGCTTCGTCCGCGGGGTTGTGGACGAGGCGCAGGAAGGAGATCACATCCTTGACTTCGCGGCGTCCATAAAACCTCTGCGCGCCGACGAGGCGGTAGGGCAGGCGCGCCTGCAAAAATGCCTCCTCGAGCAAACGGGATTGGGCATTGGTGCGGTACATGACCGCGCACTCGCCGGGCTCGAATTTGCCGGAGGCAACGAGTTGCGCGATGCTGTCCACAACAAAGGCGGCCTCGGCGTAATCGTCGGGCGCTTCGTAGAAGAAGATTTTCTCGCCGTCGCCGCGCTCGCTGAAGAGACGTTTCCTGCGGCGGTTGTGGGCGCGGTCGATCACGCCCATCGCGGCATTGAGGATGTTCTGGTGCGAGCGGTAATTTTGTTCGAGCAGGATCACCTGCGCCTCGGGGAAGTCCTGTTCGAAGCGCTGCACGTTGCGCCAGTCCGCGCCGCGCCAGCGGTAGATGGAGTTGTGAACGACAACTCCGCCCGCGATGTAGTTATGAAGATTGTCCACCTCGAAGTCGTAGACATTGCCGTTGTAAGATGCGCGGCTTACTTCGGTGATTTCATCCTCAACAATTTTGCCGTCTCTTTCAATGGCAACCATCATGGTGGGATGGAGATGGCTGGCGGGCATGAGATTGAAGCGTGGAGAAAGAGGAGAATTGCCTTTGTCCACTAAAAATGCTCCAATGACAATATCTGCTCCGTTTGCATCATTGCTTAGTTTGGTTGCAGTTTTCTGAATATCATCATAACTCAAACGATTTAATCCAATGCGCCAATTTTTTCGGCTTCGGATGCGGGGATTGTAGCCAAGAGTTTTCAGACTTTCGGCGAGTTCTGTTTCACTGCTCCACAAATCAACACGATGGGCATGCCAGGGGGACTCTGAAGTGAGGCGTCCGTCTCCAAAATATCGCAAATTAACAACATTACGATATGTCCCTTGTGGCGTGTAATGTGGATATTGGACATTCATTTCAAGCGTGGATAACAAATTCTCAGCATTTGAAATTGTGTCTATGTTTTTGTATAAGCGGTCGATGTGTTCCTGCGACATCCGCATTCTTCTGCCGCGTACATGAAATACGGTTGTTGGGATGCCGTATGTGAAGGAGAAATAAGATTCCCAGTAACAGGCTTCATCTCTGCTCTCACAGACTTTCAATACCCAAATTTTGTCTGCGTTTTCCTGATTGCTCCTGACGCGTAAGCCAACCTGTAACCCTTCGCTCATGCCATCGCTGCGTGCATGTGAGGCAATTCCCACGCGATAACCTTTATCCTTGCGATACATCAGATAGACGTAATGAAACCCAGCCCTCATCCCAAGCCGTGCAAACACAATATGGTTGGGCGTCGATTGGAAAGTAAAGCCACTTTGAGTTGTGGCTTTTACCAGATCGCCTTCGAAGTGTCTTGCTCCAACGTGATTTACCCGTGATGACAAGGTTGAGCCGCGTCCGCTGGCAGCCAGTACCATGTCGCCTGTTCTCAAGGTTTCGATTGACTTCTCTCCGTCGGGCGTGCGTATCATCGTCCCAGCGGGGAAACACTGGTCCGGATCCCCCACGCAAAAAATATTTCGATGATGCGAGGCGAGATGTTTTACCAGCGCATACTGCGCCAGGTTCGTATCCTGGAATTCATCCACCAGCACGTGGCGGAATTTTTGCGCGTATTTCCCGCGCACCGTCGGGTTGTCTTCGAGCAACTTCGCGGTATAAACCAATAGATCGTCGAAATCCACCGCGTTGCTGGCGACGAGCCGCTTCTGGTATTCGGCGTAGACGCGCTTCACCACCTCGTCGCGATAGGTGTTGGTTGGATAATCGTCCGCGCCGATGAGTTCGTTCTTCGCCCGCGAGATCGAGGCATGGACACTGACAGCGCGGTACAACTTGTCGTTTAAATTAAATTCCTTGATAATTCCCTTGACAATTCTTTCCTGGTCGTCGGCGTCGAAAATCACGAAATTCGACTGGATGGGCAGGAGTTCGGCCTCCCTCCGCAAAATCCGCGCGCAGATCGAGTGGAACGTGCCGAGCCACATCCCTTCGACCGCCTGTTCATTTATCATGGACTTTACCCGTTCCTCCATCGCGCGCGCGGCTTTGTTGGTGAATGTGACCGCGAGGATCTGCCACGGGCGGACTCCCTCGGACGCGATCAGGTACGCGATCCGCTGTGTCAGCACCCGCGTCTTTCCGGACCCCGGGCCTGCCACCACCAAAACAGGCCCATCTCCCGCTGAGACGGCCTGGCGTTGTTGCGGGTTGAGTTTGTCGAGGAAGTCCATGAGGGAAATTATGAATTATGAAGGATGAATTATGAAAGATGAAAGAAAGTCCCGCAGTCTTGTCTCGAAATTCTGCGGGACGTGTCTACGTGTGTACTTGTGTACCTGTCTACCCGATCTCCGACGTGCAATGCGGGCAGCGCGTGGCCTTGATCGGAATGGTTGTGAAGCAGCGCGGACAGTCCTTTGTGGTCGGTTCGGCGGGGGCGGGAGCCGCGGCGGGCTTCTGCAACTTGTTGGCCGCCTTGACGATCATGAAGATCACGAAGGCGATCACGAGGAAGTCAAGCACTGTCTGGACGAACGCGCCCCATTTGACGACCGCGTCGCCGACGGTAATCGACAGTTCGGAAAAATTCACTCCTCCCATCACAAGACCGATGATCGGCATGATGATGTCGTTTACAAGCGAACCGACGATCTTGCCGAACGCGCCCCCAATGATCACGGCAACTGCAAGGTCGAGCACGTTGCCGCGCAAAACAAAGGCTTTGAATTCTTTTAACATTTGCTTCCTCCTCCGAATTGATTTTAAAGTTATTCTACCGTTTCAAGGATGGACTGTCAACGCGACGCCGCTCTTCCCGCGCTGATGTTTTTCGATTTTTTGCGCAGTTATAACGGGCGAAAAACCCGCCTTTCAAGAGTAGCGGTTTGGGATAAAGCAAATTACACCCCGGCTGCTCACTTTCCATGCACCCTACTGTAGTATTGCCTTAAGCAGTACTAAAAGACTGTTTTTTTGATAAAAATTACCATACGACACCCCTACGTTTATACTACTGTTGACGGTCTTCGAGAATTAGGTATAATTCAACTCACTTGTGACGATATGAACAGGATAGCCATGCACAAGTGCCGCAACCTGGTTGGATGCAGGGTATCCCATCGATTCAATATGGTTGCGGTGCCAGGTTGAAAGGAGGTGGTCGCGCGACTTTATACAAATGGAAAGAATTGTAGCAAGGTTTGTTTTTCAAATCCCACCCTAATTCTCTTTGGAGGAGAATAACATGCGTAACCGTTTGTTTTTAGCCCTGGGTCTGCTTGTCGTCTTCAGCATGATCCTTACTGCCTGCGGCGGCACCCCCGCTCCGGTTGCCACTGAAGCTCCAGTTGTAGTGGAAGAACCAGTCGTCACTGAAGAGGCTCCTGCCGCTCCCGGTTCATACACCACGCCGCACCCGGTTTTGGGTGACTTGAAAGTTCGCCAGGCTCTTTCGTACTGCACGAACAAACTTGAGCTGATCCAGTCTGTGTATCCCCTGATTGACGAAGAAACACAGAAGAGTCTGGTCATGAATACCTTCATTCCGACCAGCCACTGGGCCTATGCCGGCGATGATAATATCACCATCTATGCCTTCGATGTCGAAAAGGGGAAAGCCCTGCTCGACGAAGCGGGCTGGACCTTGCCGGAAGGCGCCGATTACCGCACCAATGCCGCTGGCGACCAACTCTCCCTCAAGTTCACAACCACCAGCGCTGTTTTCCGCCAGACCTGGGCCGCCATTTGGGAAGCCCAGATGGCCAACTGTGGTGTTCAGATCATCCGCTTACATGCCCCTGCTTCCTGGTGGTTCGGTGATACCACGGGTATCGCCCGCCGCGACTATGAACTCGGCGCGTTCGCCTGGGTTGGACAAGCCGATCCCGGTGGCCAGACCCTGTATGCTTGTGACCAGATCCCCCTGCCGGAAAATGGCTGGGTGGGCCAGAATGCCATGGGTTGGTGCAACGAAGATGCCAGCAAGAACATCAAACTTGCCAACAACACCCTCATCAAGGATGAGCGCATTGCAGCCTACACCGTTGTTCAGCAGGAATTCACCAAGGATGTTCCGTCCATCCCGCTGTTCAACCGCACCGAGACCTTCGCGGCCGCGGCTGACATGACCGGCTTCGAGCCTGTCCCTGGACAGGAATATTACAACTACAATATCCAGGATTGGGCTAAAGAAGGTTCCGATACGGTCATCCTTGGCTTCACGCAGGAACCGGCCTCCCTGTTCGTCCTGGTTGAAGATGCCTTTGTGGCCAACATTGCCTACCAGATCGCCCGCCCCGCCCAGGAAACCCACCTGAACTACGATTTCAAGGCCTCGGAAGTCATGAAAGACCTGCCGACCATTGAAAACGGCGGCACCGTCAATAACGAAGTTGAGGTTTCTGAAGGTGCCATGGTCATGGATTCCGGCGGCACCCCGGTTGCACTTGCCGCTGGCGTAGAGGTGATTAATGCCGCTGGCGAGACCGTCGAATTCACCGGCGGAACTGTCATGATGAAGCAACTGGTTTCCAAATTTGAACTCGCCGACGGCCTGAAATGGGAAGATGGCGAGCCCGTTACCAGCGCCGACCTCGAACTGGGTTACAAGATCGACTGCGATCCCGAATCCGGTGCGACCTCCTTCATCACCTGCGACAAGACTGCCAGCGTTGAATTCACCGACAATGGCTACACCCAGACCTGGATCCCCGGCGTTCAAGACCCGCTATACTTCGTCCCTGTCTGGCGCATCTATCCTGCGCACCAGGTAACTTCCGACGGCCGCAAACTGGCTGACATCCCGGCGAAGGAATGGGCGACCCTGCCCGAAGTTGCTGAGAAGCCGCTTTCCTACGGTCCGTACAAGCTGGTCGAATGGGTCAAGGGCGAGAAGATGGTCTATGCCGCCAATGAGTATTGGATTGGCACTGCGCCCAAATCCCCGAATTTCGTCATCCAGATGATCACGCCAGAGAGCGCTGAATCCCTGCTCCTGAGCGGTGAGATCGACATCCTTGACTCGACCTCGCTGGTCGGCATCACCGAGGCCCTGGCCGCGGCCGAAGCCGAGGGAACCATCAAGACCTTCGTGGAAGCCGGTGGAACCTGGGAGCACATTGATGTTGCTCTCTTCATCCGCTAATCCCGTTGTCTGATTAAGTTGGTACAAGAGGGTAGGTGTGGTCTTTAGGGATCACACCTACCCATGTCAGCAGGCATTTATTTTATTTTAGGTTTGGAGAAATTGATATGGCCGCATATTTGGTCCGCCGAGTCTTCCAGATGATCCTGGTGATATTCATTTCAGCCATCGCATCGTACGCATTGCTGAATCTGGCTCCTGGAGGACCGCTTGCAGGCCTGCGGCAAATCCAGCAAAGCGGACGTTTTCAAATAACGGAAGAGGACATTGCCCGCATTCGAGCGTATTTTGAACTGGACTTAAACCTGTCGATTCGTTTTACGCGCTGGCTGATCGGTGAACCGCGCGGACCGTTGGTGATTGGCGGGAAGGAATATTTTGGGGACATGGTTGTCGGTTGTCGCAAGCCGATTGAAGCGGAATTTTTGAATGAGCGCGGCGAATACGAGATCAGGACTGTGGGGTGCAAGGAATCCGTGGTTCTTGGAGATTTGGTTGGCCGCCGCACCAGCCGCGGCGTACTACTCGGGGATTTCGGCATGTCCTGGAGGCTTTTGCGTGATCGTCCCGTGACGGATCTGATCGAAAGCCGCCTGTCCAAGACACTTCAGTTAATTGGTCTTGAAACATTATTTTCCATTCTGATTGGCATTCCATTGGGGATTTACTCAGCCGTCAAGCAGTATTCCAAATTCGATTACATCTTTACATCGCTGGCTTTCATGGGTTCGGCAATGCCCACCTTCTTTTTCGGCCTTTTGATGATCATGGCGTTTTCCATTTTGCCGAAGAACGCTGGCCTGCCGTATGTGCCGGCCGGTTTGTCCGAGTCGGTGCGCAATTACACCATCCCCTGGATTGGCGAGATTGTGGCCGGGTCCGCGCAGGATCGGATTATGCATTTGATATTGCCTGTCACTGTGCTGACAATCATCAACATCGCCACGTGGAGCCGCTACATCCGCGCCAGCATGTTGGAGGTGTTGCGGCAGGATTACGTCCGCACCGCGCGCGCCAAGGGGTTGAGCCAGCGGGTTGTCATCTTGAGGCACGCGCTCCGTAATGCCCTGATCCCGTTTATCACCATTGTCGTGTTCACCATCCCCGGGCTTTTCAGCGGCGCGATCATCACGGAAAGCATCTTTGCCTGGCCGGGGATGGGACGCCTCTACCTGCTGGCCCTGGGCGACTATGACTACCCGGTTGCCATGGCCATCTTTTTCATTCTGGCCGTGTTGACTGTGATTGCCACACTTCTGCGTGATATCCTGTACACGGTTGTGGATCCCCGCATCCGCCTAAACTAGCAATCAAGGAATCCTTCTATGGCTGTCAATACACAAGTCGCCAAACTCGAGGCTGAGGCCATCTCCATCGAGGAGCGCACCCCTTTCCAGATTGTAACGAGGCGCTTTGTTCGTCACCGCCTGGCGATGATCTCGCTGGCTGTGATGACCGTCATATTCATTATCACCATTCTTGCACCTTATATTGCCCCGTTCGAAATAGATGAGTTGAATGTCGGTAATTATTTTGTTCCTTTCGGCGCGGTGGATGAGGATACCGGGCGTGTCCATTACCTGGGAACGGATAATATCGGCCGCGATTACTTTTCGCGCGTGGTGTATGCCGGGCGCATTTCCCTGACGGTTGCCCTGCTTTCGGTGGTTGTCGCGGAAACGATTGGTATTGTGGTTGGCGCAATTTCGGGATTTTATGGCGGCTGGCTGGATTCAGTCCTGATGCGTTTTGTCGAATTCATGTTGACGATCCCCACCCTGCCCCTGCTGTTGATCATTTCGTCCATGCTTCTGCGGAACGAAGACCTGGTTCCAATTCCGGAACCTGTCCTGGCGTTTCTCGGAAAAATTTTGTTGCTAAATCCTCGCGACGCGCGCAACGCGGTATTGATTGTGATTGTTTTGGCCGGGTTTGGCTGGCTTGCTTCGGCGCAACTGATGCGCGGTACCATTCTCTCGGTGCGCGAGCAGACTTTTGTGGAAGCCGCCCGCTCCCTTGGCGCAACAGATATCTGGATCATCTCCAAGCATATGATCCCCAATGCGATGGCTCCCATCATCGTGGACGCCTCGCTTGGCCTTGCCGGTTATGTGGTCGCCGAAGCGGCGCTTGCCTTTCTGGGCTTTGGCATCCAGGACCCGGTGCCAACCTGGGGGAACATGCTCGCGGCCACCCAGACGTATATGCTGGACCGTCCCTGGCTGCCCCTGGTGCCGGGACTTCCCATCTTCGTCTGTTCCCTTGCCTTTAATTATATTGGGGACGGCTTGCGCGATGCCCTGGACCCGCGCTTGAAACTCTAATCCAAAACCGGGGCGGCAACAACGGGTGCAAAACCCTTCCTGAAAACTGTTGCCTTTTATCGAATTTCTGATAAACTTCTACGAAATTCCATTCTGGGAGAGGCCTGTGGCAAACGACAATCAAAAACCTTTGCTTGAAGTGCGCAACCTCAAGACATATTTCTATACTGAAGACGGCATAGTAAAAGCCGTGGACGGGGTGGATTTTGAGGTTTACCCCGGCGAAGTGCTGGGACTGGTGGGCGAATCAGGCTGCGGCAAGAGCGTAACCTCCCTTTCCATCATGCGCCTGATCAGCGTCCCCGGCAAGATTGTGGAAGGTGAAATTCTTTTCGAAGGCAAGGACCTGGTCAAGGCTTCGGAAGAAGAGATGATGCAGGTGCGCGGCAATCGCATCTCCATGATCTTTCAACAACCCCAATCCGCCTTGAATCCTGTTTTCCGCGCAGGCGACCAGATCTCCGAAGTGCTGAACATCCATCAGGATTTCGGCAAGGAAGCCGGGAAAAAGCGCGCCGTGGAACTCCTCAAACTGGTGGGCATCCCCGAACCGGAGCGCCGCGCCGAGGCTTTCCCGCACGAACTATCCGGCGGTATGGCGCAGCGCGTGATGATCGCCATGGCGCTCGCCTGTGTTCCCGATCTCCTGCTTGCGGACGAGCCGACGACTGCGCTGGATGTTACGATCCAGGCCCAGATTTTGGACTTGATGCGGGATATGCGCACCCAGATGGGTTCAGCCGTAATCCTGATCACACATGACCTGGGCGTGATCGCTGAAATGGCGCACCGTGTGGCGGTCATGTACGCAGGCGAGATTGTTGAACAGTCCTCCGTTGCCGCATTGTTCGACCATCCCCTCCATCCCTACACGAAGGGTTTGATCGGTTCCATCCCGGTTTTGGGCGAAGTCCGCGACCGCCTGGATGTGATTCCCGGATCCGTCCCGAACCTAGTCAACCTGCCGCCCGGTTGCCGCTTCGCACCTCGCTGCCAGGCGCGCATTGACCATAACCTGTCAGTTTGCACCGAGAACCGTCCGAAATTGGGTGAGGTTTCAGAAGGTCACAAGGTACGTTGCTGGTTGTATCAGGATTCAAACCAGCATACTGCGCCGCTCAAAGACGGGCGTAAATCCTCTTCGAAGTGATGTGTCTATGAATACAAATACGCAACCTCAAGAAAAAAGCGATCTTCTGATCGTGAAAGACCTCAAAAAATATTTCCCGGTGCGGTCGGGTGTATTTCAGCGCACAACTGCTTGGGTGCAGGCTGTGGACAGGGTCAGTTTTACGATCAAAAGCGGTGAAACGCTGGGCATGGTGGGAGAATCCGGCTGCGGCAAGACAACTGTCGGAAGAAGCCTCCTGCGGTTGATCGAACCCACATCCGGTGAAGTCACATTTAATGGTGAGGATATTATCCAGATGCGGCCCAAATCCCTCAAGGCTTTGCGCCGTGACATGCAGATCATTTTCCAGGATCCCTACGCCTCGCTGAATCCGCGTATGCCGATCGGCGAGTCTGTGATGGAAGGCTTGCAGATCCATAAGATCGGCCATCCCAAGGAACGCTGGGAGGTCGCGATCAGGATGTTGAAAAAAGTGGGGCTGGAGGAATATCATGCGCGCCGTTATCCGCACGAATTCTCGGGCGGACAGCGCCAGCGCATCGGCATTGCCCGCGCGCTTGCCTTGCAGCCGAAATTCATCGTTTGCGATGAACCGGTTTCCGCGCTCGATGTCTCCATTCAGTCCCAGGTGTTGAACATCCTGAAGGACCTGCAAAAGGAATTCGGGCTGACCTACCTGTTCATTGCCCACAATCTCAGCGTTGTGGAACATATCTCCGACCGGGTGGCTGTGATGTACCTCGGCAAGATGGTCGAGTTGACGGAGCGCGATACTCTTTATCGTGAACCCATGCACCCGTACACGAAGGCTTTGATGTCGGCCATCCCCGTTCCGCATCCCGAGGTGAAACGCGAACGCACCATCCTCAAAGGCGATGTGCCAAGCCCGCTGAATCCGCCCAAGGGCTGCCGATTCCATCCGCGCTGCCCGATTGCAGTGGAGCAATGCTCAAGGGATGAGCCGGAATTCAAGGAAGTTCGGCCCGGTCACTGGGTGGCCTGCCTGCTGGTTGAATAAAAGGACGACCAAGCCCGTCTCCATTCGGAGGCGGGCTTTTTGTTGCGGGGAAACTTGCGCAACTTTCGGGAAACTCATTCAAAATCATTGACTTCATGGGATGGGTTCACTTGCCTGTATAATTGACGCACGCCTCCATCAGGAAAAGGAAGTTGCCATGCCATTCCAACCGCGATCCGCAAAAGTGATTCCCAGCCTTCTTGCCGCAGTTCTAATAGCCTCGGCCTGCGGTTTCCCCATCGGCAACTCTGAGCCGACCGCCGCTCCCGCCGACACGCCATTGCCGTTGTCCACACCGACTGCCGCCCCGCGCGCACTGACCATATGTCTTGGCGAGGAGCCAAACACGCTCTATCCCTTCGGCGGGCCCAATGCCGCTGCGCGCAGTGTATTGGCCGCAGTGTATGACGGCCCGTTCGACACGGTGGGATATGAATACCAGCCCGTCATCCTTGCCCGGATCCCCTCGCTTGCCAACGGGGACGCGCAAATCTCGAGGATCACGGTCCAGCCCGGAGGTCAGGTGGTGGACGCGGAGGGGAATCTCGTTTTGCTGGAAACCGGCGTCCGGGTGCGTCCCGCCGGTTGCCGCGAGGATGACTGCATCATCACGCATGATGGCGTCAGCCCGCTCGAAATGGATCAGATGATCGTCACCTTCCGCATTCGCCCGGATGTGACCTGGTCGGATGGCACGCCGCTCACGGCGGATGATTCGGTCTACGCGTTTACGCTTGCGTCCGACCCTGACGCAATGGCCAACACCTATTTGATCGACCGCACACAGGTCTACGAAGCCGCCGACGCACAGACCGTGCAATGGTGGGGCAAGCCCGGCTTCGTGGACGCGACCTACTTCACCAATTTCTTTGCCCCCGCGCCCAAACAGGCGTGGAGCCAGTTCCCTGCAAACCAGTTGACCGATGTGGACCTTTCCTCGCGCGCGCCGATGGGCTGGGGTTCCTATGTGATCCAGGAATGGACTGCGGGAGACCACATCACACTCGCCAGGAATCCGTATTATTTCCGCGCGGCGGAGGGCTACCCAAAATTCGACACACTCACATATCGCTTCATCGCGGATCCCAATACGGCCCTCAGTGAACTGGTTGCCGGGCGCTGTGACATTCTCGACCCCACCATCCGTTTGGATGGCCAGGCTGGATTGTTGCAGGAAATGCAGGCAGGCGGACAGGTGCAGGCCTTCTTCACCCCCGGCATGACGATTGAATGGCTTGGCTTTGGCATCACCCCCGCCACTTATGACGATGGTTACGAAACCATTTTCGCAAAGGATAGGCAGGATATTTTTTCCGACCCGCGCACCCGCCAGGGGATTGCCCATTGCATTGACCGCCAGATGATCGTAAACACCGTCCTGTTCGGCCTTTCCACGGTGCCGGCCACCTATATCCCGCCGGAGCATCCGCTGTATGATCCCAACATCCAGTCCATTCCCTTCGATCCCGGCATGGGCATCTCCCTGCTCGAGCAGGCCGGTTGGAAAGACCTCGATGGAAAACCGGAAACGCCGCGCCGTTCTGTCACGGTCAGGAACGTCGCCGCGAACACCCCGTTATTGCTCAATTACTACACCACAACGGCCACGCAGCGCAGGCAGGTGGTCGAACTTCTCACACAATCCCTCGCCCGGTGCGGCATTGGCCTGAACGTGCAATACTTCTCGCAAAATGACCTGTACGCGCCCGGCCCGGATGGAATGCTCTTTGGCCGCCGCTTTGACCTGGCGGAATTCGCGATGGGCGTCAACGGCATCGAGCCGCCCTGTGAATGGTTCACGAGCGGCGAGATTCCCTCGGCTTCGAATGGTTGGATTGGAACAAATGTAACCGGTTACAAGGACCTGGAATATGATGCGGCCTGTCACCTGGCGCAGCTTGCCCTGCCCGACGAAGCCGCCTACACCGATTCATACCGCCAGACATTGAACCTCTTTGCCGCGGAACTTCCCGCCATTCCGCTTTACTATCGCCTGCGCGTCGCTGTGGCGTGCCCCGAAATCTGTCACTTTGACCTCGACCCGTCTGCAAATCCGTTCTGGAACATCGAAGCCATAGACTCAGGTTCGGCTTGCGGGAATTGATGCGCCGACTGCCCTTCCTCCTCCTTGCATGGGCTCTCCTCCTGGCATCCTGCCTGGCCCCGTTCGATTCCGCTCAGACTCCGCCCCAACCTGATACTGAATCATCGGTCGTTCCCTCACCGACAAAGATCCCGCACGCGCCCGAAATCCGTTTTGCATTGATCGGCGAACCGGCGGATGTCAATGTGTGGAGTATGTACGATGAGCAGGGCGCAGGCTATGCCAATTATGCCTTGCGTAACGATTATTGGCCGCGTTTGTACCATCTCGCCATCCCCGACTTTACACCGCTGCCCCGCGCCGCCGACGGCCCGCCGTCCCCTGTTGTATTGGAAGGTGACTTTTTCACATCCACAATCACACTGCGCGCGGATTTGAAATGGACGGACGGCCTGCCCTTCACCGCCGATGATGTGGCTTTCACAGTCAATACGGCGCTGGCCTTTGAACTCGGTTTCGACTGGCGCGCGTATTATTCCCCGGATTATCTTGTGCGCGCCGAGGCGCTCGACGCGCACACGGTCAAATTCCATTTCAAACAACAGCCGAATGTCGGTGTCTGGCAATACGGCGCGCTGCAGGGACCAATTGTCCAGCGGGCATACTGGGAACCGAGGATTGCCGAAGCCCGGGCAGGATTACCCGATGACGCCCTGCGCGCATCCATTGCACAGGCGCGCGCAGAGATTGCCGAGTTACAGCCCATTGTCACAGACCTGTATACCCGGTTTTTCATCCTCCAGCAGGAAGGCAAAAGCAGCCGCGAATTGGACAGGGACTTGAAGCGCAAGGAGGGCGACCTGAACAAGGCCACCAACGACCTGGCGAAGTTCCTCGCGGAATATGCCTCACGGATCGAAACAGGACACCAGGCGCTTTATGCGCTCGACGCGCAGGATGAGCCGACGCTCGGGGTGTGGATGCCTTCCGAAAATAAAGACGGCCTTTACGTGAATTCTGCAAACCCGGATTTCCCGTTTGAAAAACCCAACTTTGACCGCACTGCATATCAGGTTTTCGCTTTGGAGCAGGATGCCATTACAGCCCTTCAAGACGGCGAAGTGGACGGCATCCTTGCTTCTCGAGGAATTTCAGCCGAAGCAGGCGGGAATATTTCTTCCGCCACGATTGTCAGGAATGAGACCAACAGCGCGCGCTTCCTGGTATTTAGCCCGGCGCGCGCCGAATTGGCGAATCCGTCCCTGCGCTCTGCGCTGAACTGCATGATTGATAAAACAGTTTTGGCCGGGCAGGTTTTGGGGAATCAGGCGATGCCGCTTGAATCGTTTGTCCTGCGGGGCCCATGGCGAAATACGGATCTTCAAAACCCCTGCG